>MDTA01221119.1_pt1 | contig 23541 bp, 10 predicted proteins | sample 811151 | NCBI WGS metagenome assembly MDTA01 (sample SAMN05326648, study PRJNA326480) | marine metagenome | isolation source: seawater | place: Indian Ocean: South | collected 2010
AGAAGTTGATAGAAGACCTTATGCGGACGGGAGTTCGAATCTCCCCACCTCCACAATCCTTTATTGAGCACTTTAAAAATCTTTAATATAGAATTATGTTCACCAAAAGAAGGATATCTAAAATATTTAATAATCCATCACTATTTATATCTGAAATTGTTTCTTGCCATTCCTCAGGATATGTATTCCCTAAAACAAAATTCACCAATATAATGACATCAGTAATATTTACATCAAAGTCATTGTTAATATCTCCTAAAGAAAATTGCTGTTCAGATAAATCACACGATCCAAAAATAAACGGACCAAGCGTTATATCAATATCATTGAATGTAAACTGACGATCATTCCATTGACCAAAGCCACACTCCGAGGGTAAATCAGGTTCCCAACCAGGTCCGTCCCAGTAATCATAAAAACCATTTCTGAACTTATAAGTATATGTTCCTACAGTAATTGGAATTGTTAATTCCCAAATATTATTATCTAATTCAGTCATTAATAAACCTGAGGGGCCAGCTAATTGTGGATCTGAACCAGAGACATATACTCCTGAGTTATCAACTTCTTCATTAGACATATCAACTAAAAATGTCACAGAAGGCTCCGAGGGTATATCAAAACATTGACCATCTTGACATGTTTGATTTTCATCGCAAATAATACTATCACAAGGGTCAATTGGTATCTCGAAATCCTTAAAAACAAAAATATAATCTGAAGATGTAAATTCACCATCATCAACAATTAATTTAAATTTATATACACCTTGAATAAGATTTGATATTTGATTTTGTATACCATAAATATTAGAATTAGAGACAGTATTTGGTCCAAATACTTGTTGCCAGAAATAGTTCAAACTACCAGAATCAATATCATAGCTTAATGATGCATCTAAAACTGTATTGTTTTCATTGTTATTCAATACAATATCCTGCCCTGCATTAGCTATAGGAGGATTATAATCCAATGCTCTGTCATAAGAAAAATTCATTTTTCCTAAATTAAATTGACCTTCTGTAAACACTAATTTTAATATATGTTGCCCAGCATTAAATTCAATATTTGATACAGTTTGACTCATCCAATTGTACCATCCTCCTGTTGAAGAAACATAAAAATTATCACTTATTCGATTTCCATCAATTTCAAAATAAAATGGTCCACCACCATTAGAATTATCAGATGCATATCGATACTCCAAATCATAATAACCAGGCTCTTCGACATATATGGTATACTCAACCCACTCTCCACTTTCGATCCATCCGAGAGTTGGTCCCTCAGATTCACCAAAGTATTCAACATCTACATATTGGTCTAATCTATACGTTCCAAAGTTGGTTTGAGTATTATCGAAATAAGATACATTTTGAGCAATTTCATCTTGATATGAATCATATTTACCTGCTTCAATGATTCCTGGAATTATAATTTCGTCTCCATTGTATGGTTCCTGTTCTCCTACCTGGACCGAAATTATATTTGTAAAATTGACCTCAGAATCAACGAAGATTTTAGCGTAAAAACTGTGCGTGCCTATTGATAAATTTTCTACTGTAAAATCAAACGGAGATATTAAATCTTCTCCTAGATATTCTGAATCTTTATAAAATTCAACTTTCGTGACATTGTAGTTACCAACATTAACATTTAAATTAATATTTCCATATTGATATACTTGATCAAATTCTGAGGTTAATATACCAGAAAAATCTGATTCCCTATTCGTTTTCATTTGTCTAGGTCCAACATCTAATTCATATCCATCAGAAAATAAAACTGTAATTGGGTCATCAGAATAATTATGTGCAATATAAGTGTATATACCATTTTTATTGAAGCTCAATGCAATAGGATAATTAGATGTTATATTGGATCTTAACTCTCCGATTGCATTCATATTATGAATCCAATGATATGTTTGTGCGTCTGATATTCCAAATTTTAAATTTCTGTTTGGATATGAATCGTATAACTCAATTGCTGATGCGGGATCAATAAATGATAAATACTGCCAAAAAACATCGTGCCAAAGATTGGGGTTTTCTTGATTATACAAAATACCTGTATTATTTGTAATTTCATCCCACAAATCATGAACATATTCTATATTATGACTAAGATAAAATGATCCCCCGTGTATGGGATACATCTCAATACCGTATGATGCTGCGATATCATTAGTCCAAAAAGTTCCATTATCATACGAATTACCCCATACTCTTGACACCAAACTATATGGATGATTTGTTGAAAAATTTCTTTCATAAACATCGAACCAATATTCGTCAATTGCAGTTTTTTCTGTAGTATATAAATAAATTCCTAAATCTCTGATTTGATCATTATTTGTTACGCTCCCCCAATGTATTAATGATGAATTAAATTGCATACTTTCTGATGATGACTCTTGGTCATTCCCTTGTGGGAATGTTGCAAAACCATTAGCCCAACAATGACCGGCAAAGGGGCTAAAACTTCTTAAAAATGGAAATAACGAATCGTTTCTATCTGTAGACGCTGCATCGCGAATTAAATGATTCACCATTTCTCCCCAATCATTCGACCACCCAGGATTATATTGTTCAATAAATGCAGCTGCATGAATAAAGTAACCCCAATGGAAATGATGATCATTGATATTATAATCCTGTCCATGTCCAGCAGGATATCCTATCATAGTTGACCATGTATCATTATAATAAAAAATAAACGCTACTTCATTACTATTAGCAGTCAACCAATCCTCTAATCGATTTTTAATTGTTTGAATAATTGTATTTAACCCGTCTTGATTTCCAATTTGTTCAGCTATTCTAGCTGTTTGAATTAGTCGATTCATCACTTGACCTTCATTATAAGAGTCTGTCCACGTAGAAAGTTGATCATTTTCGATTTGTGTAATTTTTTCTTCTAATTCAGCTGGATTATAACCCTCGCTATAATGGCCTAACAAAGGGAGTGTGGGCAAAATTCCAATAAATTTATTTTCTGTTTTAAAATAATTTTCACCGATAGTTTTTAATTCACCACGTACCGTTTGATAACTTTGTCTGAATGAGTTTGGAGAATCAAAAGATAAATTATTCCATTGATGAGGAAGCAAACCCTGCAATATTTTAGAATAAATTCCTTCTTTTATATCAACATCAATATAAAATTCTGTTGTTAAAATTGCATTTTCTTCATCATAATTCCAATCAACATTTGTATTCTGAGGAAAAACATATGCATATTGTAAGTATTCTTCTGCCAATTCCACCAAATTATCGTTAGAATTTGGAGCCATAACCATTGACCAATAATTATTTCCATTTAAATTTGAAGTAAAAGTTGATCCATTTTGATTCCAAATAGTCCCAGAAGGTCCATATATTATAAAATCAGCTCCATTTCTTGCATCTTCAACTATAATTTTCTCATTAAGAACTGTAACTATACCTAAATTTATTTCAATTTCAGCTATTGATTCTGAGTCTTTAGTAAAATATACAAATGGCATTCCAATTCCTGAAGTTGCACGAAAATAATTATTCCCATCTAACCATTCCATAGTTACTGTCCAATCTGAAAAATCATATACTTTAGTCATATCCACGTTAAGGTTTGAAATTCCATTAATAATAGGTTCTTGATCATCATATACACCCCAAGGAATATAACTTGTTACCAAACCTTCATTTGTTGTTTTTAATGCCAAAGGATAATTAAATAGATTTCCTGCATGATTTTCTTTTATTAATTTTGACCACCAGTCGTTTGTTGGTATTTTTTTATTTAAAGCAGGTCCACTAACCTGAGGTGAACCGGAGGGGAAATCATTTCTTCCAGCTATATCAACACCGGGAAAATTGGTTGTATAACTACCCAATCCAACCTGTACTATTTCAGCTAATAAAAAAATTGGATAAAAAAATAGTAACCAGATTATATAATTTTTCATAGTTTATCTTTCTTTTCAATAAAATAACTTAATTGTTATATATTAATATTAAGGTAAATTAATTGTCACTCAATTAATAATTCAATTACAAAATTATTTCTAAAAGTAGAAAAATGAAAAGTATTATACTATCTAAATATGGTGCCCCAGAAGTACTGAAGGTAAAAGAACTAAGAGATCCTGAACCTTTAGAAAATCAAATAAGAGTTGAAGTTCACTATGCAGGTATAAATTTTGCCGAGATTATGGCAAGAATGAAATTATACCCTGGTGGACCTAAACCAGGAGAGATATTAGGAGGTGAAATTAGTGGTATTGTAAATAAAATTGGTAAAAATATTAAAGGAATAAAAATTGGTGATAAAGTGATGGGGTTGACATTAAACGGAAGTTATAGTTCCCAAACATGTCTAGATTTAAATTCGATAATACCAATACCTGAAAATTTTCAATTAGATGAAGCCGCTGCTTTTCCGGTGACATATATCACTGCTTATATGATGATGTTTGATTTGGGGAATATCCAAGATGGTGATACTTTTTTAATTCATGGTGCTGGAGGTGGTGCAGGTACAGCTGCTGTTCAAATAGCAAAAACAAAAAATATAAAAATTATTGGTACATCTTCTAAATGGAAACATAAAGCTTTGAAGCAATTAGGAGTTAATTTATGCATTGATTACAGAAACGAAGATTTTAAAAAGATAATATTGGATTATACTAAAGGAAAAGGAGTTGATTTAATAATTGATCCAATCGGTGCAAAAAATTGGAAATCAAGTTTTGATGTTTTGGCAAAAATGGGGAAAATAATTATTTATGGTAATCAAAACTTCGTTAAGGGAGATAAATTAAATCCATTAGTCGCCATAAAAGAGTTATATTCTATGCCAAAATATAAACCAATGGACTTAATGTCAAATAATAAATCTGTAATGGGCTTTCATCTTGGTCGATTGAAAGGTTATGAGTGGAAAATAAAAAGATCTATAGATAATTTAGTTAGATTAGTAAAAAAGAATAAACTTCATCCAATAATAGATAAAAAGTTTTCCTACAAAGAAGCACATTTAGCTCACAGATATATTCAAGAGAGAAAAAATTTTGGTAAAGTATTATTAGATTTTACACAGGAGCATGAGAGGACTTAACATTCAAAAATTTTAATTCAATTTTTCTACAAATCCTTTTGTTCCATTTATTCTAACAAGTTCTCCATTGCTGAATATATTCATGCATCCTCGTACAGACATTACAGCAGGTAACCCCAATTCTCTGGCGGTAACAGCACCATGAGATAAAGGACCACCACTTTCTGTAATTACTGCCTTGGCTTTATAAAATAAAACGGTCCAAGCTGGATTTGTTGTTTTTGCAATTAGTATAGAATCATTAGGCAGTCCAGAGAAGTCTTCAACTCCATTAACAAGATAAACTTGTCCTTCAAATTCACCGGGACTACCGGGTGTACCAAAAAATATATTTTTATCAGAATTAATAGGTTTTTCTATGTTATTTAATTCCCAGTTGGGCTCTTCTTTAAAAGCATTTAAATATTGTTTTTTACGATAATAAATTTTTTTTATAGTATTTTCATCTAGTTTAAAGTTACTAATTTGTTCAAGTTCATCTTTTTTTAGAAAGAATAAGTCATAGGGATCGTTTAAATCAGAATTTTTCTGTATTTTTTCTCCAATTATACCAATTGATTTTCTAGCAAGTAAATTCAACCTCGTTGTTTGGAAATGCTCTAAATCATCTAAAAAAGTAAAATCTAAACAAAGACGAATTAATTCGTGAAGAAAAAAGTGAATACTTTCCGGTGAATTATTGTATAAAATTTGCGTTGATTCCATCTGTATTTTTCGGATATCTTGATATTTTTTCCAAGGATCATCATTCATATCTGAGGTGGCAGTCAAGTATATCATATCAAGAACGATATGAGGAGATTCCATCCAAGTTGGTATATAATAATCAAATGAAATCTCACGATGTCCATAGTTTTTAATAAATTTATTGAAAATATTCATAAAATGAGGAAATTTCTCACTTATTAGTAAAAATTTTTTTCCTCCATGCTTCAATTCATTCATGATTTTCTTATCTGATCTAACTATTTTTGCCATTTCAAAAATTTCATTATTTATTTGTCCAGTCTTTGTCTCTGAGCCCGAAATAATTTTTTTTAAAATATCATGTGCTTTCAGCTTATTCCCAACAATTTTATTTATGATGTACAATAAAGTATTACTTAAAAATGCTTGTGTCATTGATATTGCTATATTAGGCTTAAAATAATCATTGGCTAGTTTGAATAACTTATCAAGATATAATTGAGTTTTTTCACTATTCATAGCTTCGATATTTTCATTCATCATATAGCCGATTCTAATTAGGTACTTATCCAAATCTCTCATCCATATATTTGGTAAATCAATGACCCATTTATATCGATCACGGATAGTGGGAATTTCTTTAATGAGATCATTTAAATTGCTAAAATTAATAGGACGAAACTGAGCAAGTATTTTAACTGCATTTTGATTTCCATAAACATAATGATTTTTTAGATCAAACCAAGGTCTCGTAGGTAAATTAATATTCATAAGTTTTAATGAATACTCCAAAGAGTTATTAAATGCCTCTTCAACATATGACCAAGTTAATGGAGTTAGTGGATCAGGAAATCTTTCAGCTGATTCATCCCTTGTGAAAATTGGGGGAATTGTAGTTTGAGGTCGAGATTGTACTATATAAAATTTTTTATTTTTAAATACCCATTCTATGTCTTGTGGTTTTCTGTAAATTTTTTCAAGTTTTTTTACTTGGTCTGCTAAAAATAATATTTGTTCGTCTGAGAGACACGATTGTATGCTTTGTTTTTTGTTTAATACTATTTTTTTTAATCCGTTGAAATCAGCGATGTATTGAAAGTTTTTCTTTGCTATATTTTTTTCATATATAGAGTTTTTATTTACATCAACTATCCAATTGTCAGTTAGAGATTCTCCTTCAACAACTGATTCTCCTATACCCCAATTACCTTCAATCAATACATGTTCCATTCTTCCAGAAACAGGATTGACTGAAAAAGCAACTCCTGCAGAATCAGCATAAATCATTTTTTGAATAACAACAGCCATAGATGCTTCTTTTTGCTCAAATCCAGCATTTCTCCTATAAAGAATAGCATTTTTTTTCCACAGTGATGCAAAACATTTTCTTATATTTTTTTCTATTTTATCTATATTAATATTTAAAAAAGTGTCATGCTGTCCTGCAAAAGCAGCTCCTTCAAGATCTTCAAATGTAGATGATGATCTAACCGCATAATTATTATCCTCGCCTAATTTTAAGATTTTACTTTGTATTTCATGAATAAATTCTTCAGGCAGATTTTTCTTGAGAACTTCTTTATAAAAATTATTACTTTGTTGCTCTAATATACTGTCATCATTAAAATTAAATTGAGGAGGATTTTTATAATAGTTTTTATAAAATTCTGCAGATATGATTATTCCATTTGGAACATCTATATTATTACTCGCTAAGAACTTAAGATTTTTTCCTTTTCCACCATCATTTTTACCATCTATTGGATCAGTTATGTAAGATATATAACTATTCATTGATTCCTAATTATCCCTCCTGCTTATTTTTTGTATTTACTATTTTTATATTTAAAATTTCATTATAAATATATTTTTTATACTTTAAATACTTATGTCGTATAAATGGTCTATTAAACATTATTAAAAAAGTCTTTAATCTATGTAATGAAAAATTTAATCTCCGAAAATATCTTATTGAAAAATAACCAGAATAAATACAAATTGGAATTAGAAAAATAAATTTAATTTCATAGAAAATTGAAAGTAATACTATTGAAAAAAAGTATATTAATGAAACTAATATTCCTAAAAAAATATAGTGAGTTGCCCAATGATCTTTATCTTTAGTGATCTTATTAACTAAAATAAAAGTTATTGAATAGGGTATAATATTTGAAAATAGACCGATTAAAAAAATTGGTAAACCAATGAAAAATATTTCAAGTTCACCAATAACAAAAATTAGAAAATTTTTAAAATTCAATGGGATTAATGTTTCATTAGGTTTTATACCTGTAGTTGTTTTTATAGTTAATACTTTATTAATAAGATATTTTAGATCTTTTAATCCTATTTTATTTTCTTCATACAAAATTTGATGAAATTTACTGAAGTTTTTTACAAAAGATTTTGCAATTCCTTCACTTATATTGACTGATTTTATATTTTTATTATTACTCTCAATTAATAAAGACAACCAGTTAATTAATTTAAATTTATCTTTTTTTTCAATTTTTGGTACAAGGTTCCTAACTTTATTTCTTAAATCTTCATTTAACAATTTATAACTTGGTTCCGAGTATTTATTTACCCAATTACTGATAATAATTGGTTCACCAACCTCAACTAATACTCTAGAACCAAAAGTATCTTTAGCCTCATAGTTTACCCCTACAGGTACTACTTGAAGCTCTGAACCGTTTTTATAATTTTTATTATAATCTAACGCCATTCTCGCAGCACCAGTTTTAAAGGGTAGCATTTCAATATTTGAGTGACTTTTACCTTCAGGAAAGATGCAAATTATTTTCATTTTATCTAAAGCATCATAACAGCTTTTAAATGATTTTAAATTTTTATTAATAACATTTTTTATACTTTTATTTTTATATATTTCTTCTTGATATCTGTATAGAGGTATGGCATTTGTAATAATAGCAAGAATTCTAGTTAATGGTTTTTCCCATAAAACAGCCTTAGCGGTTGTCAATATAGGCATACCTAAAGCAGCACTGATCATGAATGGATCAACAAAAGCATTTACATGATTACTGACAATAATTGTGGGCTTATCTTTTGAAATATTTTTTTTCCCATTAACACGATAATTACTGAAAAAATGATTGATGATAAATTGATATATTTTTACTTTTATAGTTGTTCTTGATCGTTTAACTTTATATAATCTTTCAGATAGTGATACAGAAAATAATCCAAGCCATAATCCGAATATTAAATCAATTAAATAGTGGTATCTCAACAACATTGTTGCGATAAATACTGCAAAAATAAATGGTATATAAAGTAAACCCCTTATATTTTTATATCGTAATTCAAAAAAACAAATACATGACGAAACTGCAACATGTAAGCTTGGAAAAGCTCCGTGAGGACCGCCTATATCATCTATTGCGTTAATTAAAATATGATAAAAAAATCCTCCCTCTAGTGGAAGAGAAAATTGATCAATCATAGATATGACAGGACCCTTAGCAGGAACTAACAAGTAACCCAAAAATCCTATTGAATATGTTAATGTAATTGATAAAATAAATATTTTATTATTGATCGTTGGCTTATCAAAGAGATTATATAAGATACTTAAATAAACGTAAGGCAAAAACATTAAGTAAATAATGCTAAATATTTCGACTAAGATAGGCGAAGCTAATTTTGATATCATAATTACTGGAGAATTTATCAATCCAAATAATGTACTAATATCCATAAGAAACGTATCACTGTTCCATGGTATCACATCAAAAGCAATAAATGATAACAAATAATAAAGAAAAAAAATAAGTCCTATTGAAACAAGGATTAATATCAAATTTTGTCTTTTTTCGTTCTTTATTTTCCTAGATATAAGAGATACTATCGTAAAATTAAACCATAAGACAATACAAAATAAAAACCAGAACGGTTCAGAGTTTTTTGTTAAAAATGATGTTAAGCATGTACCACTTAATATTAAAAAATATATATGAATAGGTATTATGTACATGTTTTATTCAATAAGAACTAATAAGCAATGCATATTTCTTTTTCTTAATGATATTACAATAATTATACCAAATGTTTAAACAGTAAATAGCATGTTTTTTATGAGGAAGTATCTCTAATTTTTAAAATATATTATTGCAATTTATTTATTGCACAAACTATTGAAAATGTAAGTTTATATTTACCCAGTAGACTGCATTGCAGAGGCAATACTATTAATGCTCAGAAAAATAGATTCCTGAATTTCTTCATTATGCGTACTTTCTTTATCATATCTTCTAAGTAATTCAATCTGAATCAAATTTAAAATATCTGTGAAAGGATTCCTAAATAGAATAGACTTTTCGATGACTGGTTTCGTTGATATATAGGATTGATAGCCCGATATTTCAAAATATGCCTTTTCCATTTTTTTAAATTCAATTTCAATAATTCGAAAAAATAAATTATTCTTATTTAGTGATGTATAATAACTAGACAATTCTAAACGACATCTTGACATTTCAAAACTAATATTATTTAATAATAGTTTAAAGAAGATCGATTCTTTATATATTTTTCTTAATTTGTCTTGCCCATTTTTCTTTTTTAATTCATTATCAAGCGCAGAACCCATACCAAACCAACCTGTTATATTTGTTCGATTTTGTACCCAGGAAAATACCCATGGTATTGCCCTTAAGTCTTCAAAACTAACCTCACTCTCAATAATATTCTTATTCCTAAAAATTGGTCTTGAGGCTATTGGAAGATTTGAAATATATTTTATTGGTGAACATAGAATAAAAAAATTCCAACAAGACCTTGAGAAAACCTCCTTTCTGTAAACATCCATTGATTTTTTTGAAATAGAATTGAAAAAGTGAAAATTATTATTGTCTTTATTGACGCTTGAATTAATCATTCCTAGTAATGTAGCATTTGTAATCTGCTCCAAATGACGTTTTGCTATACTTGACATTAAATATCGATAAGAAATTACTTCTCCTTGCTCTGTCATTCTTATTCGACCATTATTAATTGGCTGCGCAAGAATTGCTTTATTTGCACGTCCCCCACCCCTACTAATTGTACCACCTCTACCGTGAAAAAGTCTAAAATCAATTTCTTGTCCATCAAAAATTGTTGAAATTTTCTTTTGTGCAGATTGTAATGACCAATTTGCCATACCAATTCCACCATCTTTGTTACTATCTGAATAGCCCAGCATTATTTCTTGAAAATTTCCCCTTGATTTTATGTGATCTCGAATTAATTTATTTGAAATTATAACCTTTAATATTTTATGACTATTTTCTAAATCATTTATGGTTTCTAGTAATGGTACAATGTCCAAATTTAATTTCATACTACCATTTTCAAGTTTATATAATCCAATTTCATAACATAAATAGAATACCTCAAGTATATCACTTGCAGAATGGGTCATACTAATGATATAGGATCTTATCGTATTTTCATCTATTTTGTTTTCATCGTAGATAGTGGATAAAGTTTTTAGTAGTTCAATTGTATCCATAGAATAATTTAGATCATAATCTAAAAATTTTTCTCCACTTTTAATCAAATCAGTTAAAGTTATACATCTTTCTTCCTCTGATAAAATCATATAGTTGATATTTTTTGATGATTTGTTTAATATTTCACTAATGACTTTTTCGTGAACAGCAGAATGTTGCCTTATATCTAACGACATCATTGAATAACCAAATGTAGAAATTTGCCATATCAAATTTTCTAATTTTTTTGAGTAGATGTTTTTTTTATTTAATTCAAACAAACTATCTCTTAAAATCTTTAAGTCTTTGATAAAATTTATTGGGGAATAGTCATAAGGAGATTGATTAAAAATTAACTTTTTTGTTTTATTTAATTTCTCATTTATACAGTATAATTTTAATCTAAATGGCTCAAATTTATATTTCAATTTAATAGAATTTGAAATTTTTAAATTTGATAAATCTTTATCAATTGATTGAATTAATATTTGAGGAGTTTTTAACTTTCTTGATGAAATACTTAGTTCTTGATCTAAAACTTTAAGAGAAAAAAGATATTTTTTAAAAATTGCTTCTCTTTTTAATCTTATTGATTCTTTGGATATTTCAGAGATCACATTAGGATTTCCATCTCTATCTCCACCTGTCCAGGTTCTAAATTTTAAAAAAGATGTTATTTTTGGGGTTTTCCCGTAATAAAGCTTAAACGCTTTCTCTAAATCACGATAAATAGTTGGAATAGCATCCCAAATTGAATTTAAACAAAAATATATTCCATATTTCACTTCATCCAGAACGGTGACTCTTTTTGCAGGAATTTCATCAGTTAACAAGAGTATATTAAGTTGATGTTTTATTTCATTGTAAATCTCTTTCTTTTCTTTTAAACCTAAATCAAAAAATATAAATTTTTCAATTAGGTTAATAATTACCTTCTGTTTTTTCATCACTAACTTTCTCCTTGCCTCAGTTGGATGTGCGGTGAAAGTAGGTTGAATATCCAAACGGTTTACATATTTTTCAGCATCTTTGAAAGTGATTTGCAATTCATATATTTTTTTTACAGCGTCAAATATAGAATCTGGACGAGGGTTTGATTTTGTTGCCTGGTTACCTCTAACAAAGTTTATCCGAGCAATTTCCATTAACTCTATTTGATTTAACAAATGAAAAAATATAGTAATGAAATTAAGAGCTTTATTTATATTTTTTAAGTCGTATTTTTTTAGATCGTCTAAAATATTTTGATAATTAAACTTCTCGGGATTTGCGTTTATTAATTTTTCTAATAAATTTATAAAATCTTGGTAATTAAATTCTTTTGATTCAAGTAAAATATCATCTATCAGTGTTGCTATACAATTAACTGATTTTATTATTGAATCTGAGAGATGACAGTTTTTGGAATGATCAAAAACTAAATCTTTAAAAGAATTACCTTTATATTGCTTAATCAATCTGTTTCAACTATTAAAAATACTAGATTTCAAATCAATCTTTAATTGGTTTATTGTATTTAAAAACGTCACACAACATCAGTTTTATTTAAATCAAATTTGAAACTATCTACATCTATTTTAGGTTCGTGCCATACTCCATAATTTCCAGACATAATAAGTTTTTGTATATAACTTTGCGTGAGAGCATTTGTAGTTATCTTATCGTAAAATCTTATATCTATCTTTGTTTTATTTTTATTGATTGCTCCTAGTAATGCAGCGAGATATGTTTGCCTATTTTCTGTATCAGTATTTATCTTACAGAAACCAGCTTCTATTAAACCCTTTATTTGATCCCAATCTGTACCAACAAAATCATTCCAAGTTTTAGTATCATTTTCAGATTTATGATGGTATTTTAGCTGTTGAACAGCATATTGAATTATTTCCGGATACAGTGTAGATGCTCCATGAGCTACAAATACTATATCATTATTTATTTTATTTGCAACACCTAACAATTCATGAGCTAGTTTAATATTTAATTTAACTTTCTGTCCTGGCTTTCCTTTGTTTGGTCCGTGCATTGTACCAATTGTAGGTGCAAGCATTAAAACTCCAGTATCAGTGAGAAATTGTTCTAATTCTTCTGGATTTGTGTAAGTAGAAAATTCTGATTTTGTATCTTCATCTTCCTCTCCAGCTAAAACACCTAATTCTCCTTCGACTGAAATACCTAAAGGATGTGCCATATTAACAACTTCTCTTGTTAAATCAATATTGTCTTCTAATGGCATAGCACATTTATTTACATGGTCAGTTGAATTATCTGCCATAACACTGGTTAAATATTGTACAGCTGACTGTAAAACCTTTCTACCTGCATCGGTTATGTAATCCCCATGATCTAAATGTGTGGCAATTTTCACAGATGAATTTTTTGCACGTTTTTCAACGTAACTTGATATCAATTCTAAACCTAGTGTTTGATCATTATTACCAAAATGTTTTAATGCAGAATTAGAAAACGCTAGTAATCCAGAGGAACCTAATATTTCAAAAGCATTAAATGCAGCATTTATAGACTGAAAAGTTGTCACATTGAATGCTGGTACCGCGTATATTTGAGAAGTTTTATTGCCTTTTATACCATTTTTACCTTTAAGCAACAATGAATGAGCATTCACCATATTATCTGGAAATTTTCTTTGATTATTTATTTTAATTGATGTTTTTTTCATTTCACGAATCCTTAAATTTTTAAGTTATTTTATTAGCATTATTTTTCTTGTCAAAGTACTACTCTTGCTGTTTAATTTAACAAAATATAATCCTGATGGATAATTTGTTGCATTCCATGATATGTCATAAAATCCTACATCATGGTTATCATTAATTAAATTTTCAACTAAATTTCCATTAATATCATAAATATTTAATTTTACATCTGTTTTCTTATTAATAGAATAATTAAACCGAACCAATGGATTAAAAGGATTTGGATATGGTTCAGATAATTCAAATGAATCAGGAATATTAATAAAATCATTATTTGCTAATATGTCACAATCACCATCACATATACTGCTCTCGCACTGCGAAAAACATATTGGATCTAAAATTAAATCACTCTCTGAAACAGTAATCAAACGATTAACACCTCCTCCCCAATTATTTATATTCTCACAATCTGTTGATATTTGCTCATTTTGTGTTCCATTTTTAAATAAATATTCTCCATTTGTACCAGAAACTATTTCTATAGTTGTTTCATATACACAGTCTCCATCACTATCGAACATTTCAATATCACCCCAATTGAACCAATTTCCATGTAAAAATACACCATCATTCGAAACATCAACTCCTGCCATGTTAACGCGGAATGTAACATTTGTATACTCTAAATCTTCTTGGCATGGACCGCAACTTGAAAAACATACCACGTTAAGAGTTGTATCTGATACACCAGTAGTAAAAAATCGATCACCGTAATTCGCTTCATCAATACAATCACCAACTATATTTTCCCAATTCCCTTCCCAATTAAATGATTCACCCGTCGCAAACTTCCATCTATGATATGTGTTTGGGTCAAGTTCTACTGTATAATCATATATAAGATCTCCATCCTCATCACTCATTAAAAAACCCATTGATGGAACACTTGGATCTGCCATAGGTCCTACAGTGCCACCTCTTAAGTATACCCCATTACTTGGATCTTGATATTGCATATCAACCCTAAAAGTTACATTTACCGGTCCCATGGGTCCTCCAACACATTCATCACAAGAACCATATGTATCATTTGATACTGCACCACTATCTGTTACTGCAATTACCCTATTGGCAAAACCTGAAAAATCAGTTTGTGGAGCACAGCTTGCACCGTTAACCATATCATCCACAAGATTTTCTTGATGAGCCCATCCGTCAAGTGTGTATATATATTCAAGTTCACCTGGTTGGGATTCAAATGTTATGGACCAGACACCGTCTCCATCAATATCTGAAAGCGGCATACAATCCCCACACCATCCGCTCACAACCGGACCATTCAAATAAACATTGAAAAATTCTATACTTGTACAATTCATATCTACATTTAAAGTAACTGTTGGAAGGACTTCCATGCAATTACCATCTTCACATACTTCGCCCTCATCACATGAAACATCATTACATGGATCTGGAACGCATTCACCTTCCTCACATACTTGACCAGGCCAACAAAAGACATCTACACATGGATCAGTATAACAACTTCCATAATCAACAACGTCTAAGGTTATATCAATATTTTCTACATCAACATATCTATCAGCATAATCTCCTGTTGAGCAACCACCCTCAATTAAACCTTCAATTGGTTCAAAACCATCCCATGTTCCATAAGAAGGCTGATTTCTAAATTTGTATAAATAACGACCATTAGTTAAAGCAACAGTAACTTCCCATATATCATCACCATCACTATCATCCATCAAATAACCTTCTTGCCCCATGTCTCCTCCTGCTAAATAAACTCCCTCAGGATTTGTCTGAATAGCACTCATATTTACACGAAAAGTAACGTCTGCAGTCTCTAAAGGTTCTAATTCACTACAATATCCATCTCCACACAGACCAAAACAGGCGTCTACAATCACATTTTCTGTTCCAACAATAATGTTACGATCGTTATAAGGTGGAACTGCACATTGTTGGTTAATTAAATTTTCTTTACAACCAAAATCAGAACAAGCTCCATTTGCAAATGTGTAATCAAAACTTGAATTTATTGGAACAGCAACAGTTATATTCCATATATCATCTCCATCATCATCAGACATCGGGTAATCACCAGGGACTCCAAAAAATCCTCCACCAGCTACATATACTCCTGTGCTTGCTGTTTCAACACCACTCATATCTAAATTAAACGAAACATCTACTGTCTCTAAAGGATCAATTTGATCACAACTACCATCGCCGCATAATCCAAAACATGCATTTACAATTACATCCTCAGTATCGACATCGATATGCCGATCATTCCAAGGTGGAACTGCACAATCTTGACCTACAATATTTTCTTTACAGGAGAATGTTGTAGCATTACATATTCCATTAGAAAAAGTATAATCACTACCTGAATTTTCCTGCATAGTTACTGTTATTGTGTAAATACCATCTCCATCTTCATCAGTCATTGGATTATCCCCTGGTGCACCAAAAGTACCTCCTCCAGCTAAAAAAACTCCTTCTTCAGATATAACCTCTTGGGTCATATCAAGATTAAAAGTAACCTCAACTGAATAAATAATCGATAAATACATTAATAAACTTAAAAATTTCATAACTTCCTTTTTTATATTTTAGATTTTTTATTTTAAAAGCATTATTTTTTTTGTAGTGTGGTTTCGTCCGTCAAAAAAATTTACAAAGTATATACCAGAAGAGTATGTATCAGCTTTCCATTTTATGTCATGGGTACCAACTCCAAAAAATCCTTCTTGTATAATTTCTAGCTTTTCTCCATTAATATCATATATTATTATTTCAATTTTAGTTTTTTCATAAATTGAAAAAGATAAATTTAAATCTGGATTAAATGGGTTTGGATAAATATTATCCAGGATAAATGAACTAATTTGTTCAATATTATCTTTAACATTAAGATTATAACATGCGGTACATGAACCATAGCAATGTGGTCCTACCGTAAGATTTTCATTTTCAACCAAAATTACTCTCATGTTCGAATTTATAGAATCGCAATTTATGAGATTAATCAAATCTTCAGCAGAATCTCCATTCCTGTATCCATATGTATATACTCCAGGTGATAATGGTACTACAACACTCCAAATATCATTACCTACACCTAAATTTGTCATTTGAATACCATCTCCGAATTCATTATTGGAATGATCATCTGAGCCCACTAAATATATTCCTGATTCACTAACTATTTCATTTTGCATATCAACTAAAAAAGTAACATTTTGAGTTTCTGGTTGATTTACATGTTGATAAACACGGACGTAATCAACTTCCATTTGAACCGGGAAAATACTATTATCAATTCCTTCCTGACCGCCCCATGTTCCCCCAATTGCAATATTTAAAATTAAATGAAAATTTTGATCAAATGGCCATACAGAACTTCCCTGATTATAATTTGGATAAGAATGATACTGAATATCATCTATAAACCATCTAATTCCGTATTCATCCCACTCAATTATATAATCATGGAATTCACTATTAAAATCATCAACAAATATTTCACCACTAGAAGGAGGAATTCCAAAGTTCCAATTATATGTTTCAGAATGAACGGTTCCATGAATAATACCATAATCATGTCCAACGGCTTCCATTATATCAATCTCTCCACTGTATGGCCAGCCTCCGTATATGTTACTTGTTGGTAACATCCAGATTGCAGGCCAAGTCCCCCTGCCTGCTGGCAATTTAGCTCGTATAACAAATTTGCCATAAGTCCAATCACCTTTATTTTTTGTTTTTAGCCTAGCAGACGTATAATTTTGTGTTCCAAAATTATTGTTGTTAGCTTTAATGACTAACTTTCCATTTTCAATAAATGAATTATTTGAATTACTGGTATAATATTGCGCCTCGTTGTTTCCCCAACCCCAGTTACCAACACCAATATCATATGACCATTTGCTCAAATCGATATTTGGTTGATCAAACTCATCCGACCAAACTAATTGCCAATACGGAGTACCATTCGATAAATCACATGTTCCAAACAAGACAGGTTCTAATTCAATATCTGAACTTGGGATATTAACATATCTATTAGTACTACCAAAGAACGAAACTGTACAAGAACTAGATTCTGGTATAATTTCAAAATTCCATCCACAGTTTGCAAATTTATATTCATGAAAGTCACCAGGTTCTAATTCTAAAGTTATACCCCAAATATTATTACTTATTTCAATTAAATTCTGGTACTCGTTCCATTCAAAAAAAGTACCTGAAATAGTTGGAGATCCACAAGATGGAGGGTTTCCATTTAACCATCCATCTGCATTAGACATGTCTACCTTAAATGTAACTTCCGTAGAACTTAGAAAAGAAATAATACTAACAAGCCATAGAAATATCATTGTGATAGAGACTTTTTTTATTGATTAAGTATTAGATTAAGTAATAGAAGTACATCGACAATATTAATTAAAAAATCATTATTTAAATCAGCTAAATCATTAAAATCGTCAGAACCTTCTAAAATTATATTTACCATTTGAACTACATCTGTAACATTGACTGTTCCATCAAGATTAACATCTCCTTGAAGATCTTCAACAAGAATAAATTCAATACTTTCTATGTTATAGCCTGGTTGAAGTGTCATAATCTTAAGATATTGAGGTTCGCTTTCAATAATTACATCAGAAATAGTTATTGTTTGCCAATTATACCAACCTCCAGTATTTGGTACAGTATTATAACCTAAATTAATCTCATTTAATAATGTATTTATAACACCACCTCCTTGTCCAGCAATACTTAATTTTATATCATACATTCCTTCTTGGACATCGTTTATAGTATATTGCATCCAGTCTCCGGGTTCAGTCCAACCAACACTGAAGTCAATCCCATTGGTATTATTACCATTTTTTTCTATATCAACTCCATCGTTACGATATGTCCATCCTGAATTATAACTACCATCACCATCATTCATGTAGTCTGCATCATTGTAAGCTACTCCAACAGCACCAATATCATAATCTACAGCTTTAATCATACCTGGAATTGAATGATTTTTTACTGGAACTGCTGTACTTCCATAATCAGGGTTCAGCAAAGATGGTAAAACTCCGGGATTAACTAAACAATTTTCTATTTTCATATTTTCAATCATACCAAACAAAGCTTCTTGTGCTTGCTCTGGTGTGGGCTGTGGTGCCTGGCCACTCCAATAATCAATCAAGTTATTATATTCTTCTGATATAACAACTGATAAGGGACTTGAAATCTTCTCAAACTTTTTATGTGTCCACCAATTCCACCCAATATTATTATTTTGACATAGCGTAACAATTTCATGATACCATTGATTAGAATTTTCGCCAGTTTCTCCCAACCATAGTGGTAAGTTATATTCTTCTCTAATATTCAATAAATAATTGATAGTTGCTATTGAAGTAGAGCCCCAATATTTATGAAATGAATATGACATATTTGTATCCCATGGTGGAGTTAAAGAAGTAAAATCAGTTCCATACCAGTTTCCCTCTATGTAGATTATATGATTTTGATCAACTTCTCTTATGACATTAGTGATATCAATATATAATTGTCTCAACTCTTCTGATGTAACCCCGCTTGGCAATACAGGTTCATTTATCAAATCGTAACCACCAATTAAAGTCTCTTCGGCATAGTAAGTGGCTATATCAGACCATATTTGAATTGCATGCTGCTTGTTTACCTCATCTAACCATAAATTAGCATTACCATCACTATCACTTATTGGTCCAGAATTTTGTGCTCCAGGAGCGCAGTGCATGTCTAAAATTAGGTACATATTATGGGGTCTGCACCACGCAATGAGTGAATCAACTATTTCATATCCATAATCATTTACTGTTCCAATAGTTTCAGAAAATTGTTTATAATGAAATGGAATACGCAGTGAGTTAAATCCCCACTCAGCGATGGCATCAATATCATTTTTATTAACATAATTTTTGTGCCAACCATCCCAGAATTCCTCTGCTAACTCAGGTCCGATTAGATCTAATACATGATTTTCTATTTCAGTTGGAGATTCAAATCCTTCTATCCATGCTCGATTATGGAGCATATAACCCTCTGGAACAAGCCAGCCTCCCAAACCAAATCCTTTCAGTAATATCGGATTACCATTTCCTTCAACGATCTGGCCATCATCTACATGCAAGAATCCTTGCATAAATAGAATATTAGTAGTAACTATTAGTGCTATTATGATGCGCATACTTTAATTCCTAATTTTAATATTATGTTTTATAACGATAGTTTATTTTACCCATTTTTCATGTTTAACCCAATCAATTTCCATTTCCCAGACACCATCCATGTGATGGTCGCTAATTTTTGCATAATTTAATATTGCAAACATTGGTTCAAGTAATTTGTTAGCAATACCTTTATTTTTACCTACTTCACTTCCATTTAACCCATAAATCAAATCATTTCCTCTCCACTCAACAGAATATTCATTATATTGTTCTAAATTAGCTGACAAATTTACTTGATTTGTCCACCAATCTCCACCAGACTCGCAATCACCTAATGGAAGAATACTTCGGGCAACATAACCTTTTTTCCCACCATGTTCACCATGATGTTCCATGATATCAATTTCTCCAGACCCAGTTAAAGGCCAACATATATTCTCATCATCTTCTTGTATTGGTGGTTCGTTATTACGAGCACCTAAAAGCCACCAAGCAGGAAACATACCATTTTCACCCACTTTGTTAAACTTGATTCTCGCCGTCCATTTACCACCAGTAAATTCTTTAAGATTTTTTGACGCTAATCTAGAGGATACATATCTTGTCGGTGGATGAATATCACCAAACTTAGAGATATTATCTGAACAATCTGTTTCATGATCTAAGCCAATCAATCGTAACTTAAGTGAACCGTTACTAATTTCTCTAGTATTGTAAGCTCCATCTCTCACATAACATTGATCTTCATTATTAACCCATAATAGCTGATCTTGCCAATTATCTTTATTAAAATAATTGAATTCATCGATAAAATCAATGATCCATCCTTTTTGAAGATTATTATTATTTATTTTTGTTGAGCATGATATTGATAATAAAGGTATAAATATAAAAACATATCCAACAATTTTTTTTAAAACCAAAAACATATTTGTATTCCCGTCATATATAAAAGCTTATGTCAAATTATTTAATAAGCATGATTTTTTTTGTTTGACTAAAATTATTTGATGATAATTTTATAAAGTATATACCGCTAGAATAGTTTGATGCATCCCAACTTATTTCGTGTGCACCTGCCAATATATTTCCTTTCGTGAGAGTAGTAACTTCTCTACCTGATATATCATAAACTTTTAAAGATAAATAAGTTGATTTTGATATTTCATATTTGATTGTTGTCTGAGGATTAAATGGGTTTGGATGGATACTAGTAAAATTATACTCATGCAAAAAATTATTCCCATCAATACCCAGTTGTTCACATTCTGAGTTGTCACAATTATATAAAGCTGCATTATCTATATATACTGATCCCTCATCATAAAAACTACTCGACTCTTGCGTACCCTGCTCAAAAATAATACACGCTTGCATAATCTCAGTGCCTTCGACTGATTCTGCTTCTACACTAAATTGTCTCCAAACATCATTTTGTGAGCTACTTTTTAAAGTATCTGAAGACTCAGCAGATCCTAAAAAATTATAACTACTATCAAAAAATTTAAGTTGTAAATATACTAAATTGCCACCAACGAGTGAATCCAAAGAAAGTGAATTTATATATGCCGAAAAATTGTAATTTACACCGGATCCTGTCTCTTTCTCTTGATAAACAGTGGTAATATTTGGACCATTTGCTGCAAAATTACCATATAGTTTAAGCGATCTGTTACCTTCGAAAGCATTGAATGTTTCAAGTGTACCAAATAACTCTTCTCCTGAATTTATAATATTTATATTTTCTGGAATATATGATATATTTTCAAAATTTTCTCCTGTGGAATTGGCTCTTAGCCAACCAGTAAGATCTGCTTCAAAACCAGGGCTATATAGTAATTGATCATATCCATAATCGCAACTGTTATCATCAGTCATAGCTAGATTATCAAAATTTAATGCTGTTGGATCTGTACAACCATAAATTATTTCATCGCAAAATCCATTAATACAATCACCATAACATCTTCTTAAAACAATATCTTCAGATGGACCGATTAATTCTCTGTCATTCCACTGCCCAATGGTACAAGATTGTCCGAATAAATCTTCTTTACAACTAAATTCAGGACAATTTCCGTTAAAAAAAGCATAGCCATAACTATTTTCTGGTTCAATACCAAAATTTTCAGCAAGAATGGAAATACTATATATTCCGTCATTTGCTGTGTGATCACCACAGCTCTGTCCGTCATCTTTTAATTCTAACCCGTTTTCACCTGGAGCACCAAATTTGCTGCCACCACCTATAAAAATACCTCCAAGATCAGCTTCGGTTTCTCCCATCTGTAATTCAAAAGTAATTTTTGTTGAACTTTTATCACAACCCTTAAATGTTACAGGTTCTAAAATTTGACTTGTTTGGCCATCTTCACAAGATACATCTAAATATCTAGGATTGCTACCCTGAGTTTCATACTGATTTGCACATGCTTCAGGTGCTATTCCACAGGCACCAATTTCTTCATCCCATTCTAAAACATGATTAGGATATGTACCATTCATAAAAAAATATTCAACATGCTCACCTCCATCTAATGTAATTGTTGTGGACCAAATTCCATCATTTGCAATTAAATCACCATTTGTCCCATCATCATACATGAGGGTAGGATCGAAAAAATTTGGCTGACCAGATGCATTTTGATAAGTCCCAATCATATACATATCATTTTCATGGTTATACTCTCCATATTCATCGGGATTAATCTCTAAAATATCATTAGTACTTACTTGGAAAGTCACATTTACAGGTGCTGCATCAATACAACTAAAACAATTGCTGAATGTATGTTCTAAAGTTTGAGGTATATCTTGAACGGACACAACTCTGCTCATATATTGGTTCCCTTGAGTTTGAATCTCTTCAGCACACTGTTCACTTAAGTTTACTTCCCAACATGGCATAGAATAAAAACCACTGCAATCTCCTATCCACCAATTATCTGTCCCTCCATTTCTAAATCTGTAATAATGATCACCTGGTCTGAGTGAAAGTGTTACTTCCCATATATCTTCGCTGGTTTGAATCATTGGGACTCCAGATATACCAGTCATATCATATCCAACTATGTACGGCTCGTTATTGAGATGACTTTCTTGTTGCATATCAAGTACAAATGTAATATCAACACAATCATAATAACAACTACCGTCATCTGTATTGGCTTCCGGATCATAGTTGCATGCGTTCAAATCCATACAACCTAATTGAGGAATATGAATAATTTCTAATTGATCGATAATCACTGTTCCTTGCATTGCACCAACAGTTTCCTGGCCTTCATACATAAACTCTATTGAGTATCCTTGAATTGCATTTAAGTCTAATACCATATTACCTTG
>MDTA01198006.1_pt1 | contig 23519 bp, 18 predicted proteins | sample 811151 | NCBI WGS metagenome assembly MDTA01 (sample SAMN05326648, study PRJNA326480) | marine metagenome | isolation source: seawater | place: Indian Ocean: South | collected 2010
CCACATAGTCCAAGTATTTCCATATCTTGTAACAGCCACATGGTGCCATGTATTTTGAGAAATAGTTCCACCTTGTAACATTACAGAACTAAAACTGTTGTAATCATAACTCCAGAACTCAAAATCTGTTCCACTGTATTCAGCAAGTAATGTCCAATCGCCTGAAACCGAACCTGTACTCCTTTTTTGTACCAGAACTGATGCAGCAGTTGAGGTTTTATACATCCATAATTCTATAGTCCAGTCGCTATTTTTGAATTCTAGAGTAGCGCCATCTGGACTAGTCGCGTAATCTCCAGTACCGTCAAAATAAACAGAAGATGATGTTAAAAATTTTCTTTGAGTTGTACTACTTACAGTGTCGTTAAACAATTTCAATACTCTTGAAGCAGATGCATCATACACATTTGCATCTGTTTTATTCTGCATGAGTAATTGAGTGTTTGTAACCGCTGTCAAAGGTGCGGTCGGCGGAGTAAAGTCAGAACTATAAACAGCCGTACCTTTGACAACTCTAACGTCTGATACATAACCTCCAAAAGCGTTAGTGGTCAGGTAATCACCGCCGACAAAAAACGCAGTTGGAGCCGCTAATGTACCTGAACCTAGAGACGAGGTTACAGTGGTGCCTTTTCCATTTACATATAAAGTTACTGTACCTCCATTTCTAACCAAAGCAATATGCGTCCAATTTCTTTCTTCAAATGTACCGCTATTTGTATTAGAATGTGTCCAACCAGATCCACTAGTAGACAGATAAACAGCAATTGTATTATTGTCTCCATACACAATTAAACGATACGTGCCAGTTGCTCTACAGCTAAAAAACATTTGATATTGATTGTTGTTATTATCTGAATAGAACCAACCTTCTAATGTAAAATCATTTGCACCAAAATCGGCAACTGTTGAATAATCACTGACTTTAAGATGATCACTGTAAGGCACATACACGCTGCCAATAAAATCAGTACTATTCCATGGCTCATAATTGTATGGACTAAAAGGTTCTGTAAATGATGTACCGTTAACGGTGGGTGTACGGTTATTGGTGCTAGCATCACCAAAATATGGAAGATTACATGTTAATAATTGAGTATTAGTTATAGCAGTTAAAGGTTCTGTCGGTGGAGTAAAGTTTCCTCCATATACTGAAGAACCTTTTACAAATCGAACATCACGTATATAACCCTCATAAAATAAACTATTGTTTGCTGCGTTTCCAATATGTAGCTGAGTTGTTCCATCATAGTCAGTGTTTACTGTATCAGATTTAATCTCAGTGCCATCTATAAAAATTTTCTGTGTTGTTCCTGATCTTGATACTGCTAGATGATGCCAAGTATTAGCACTAAACTGACCTCCACTTGACTGTTGTGTTACTGTGTTTCCATGATACGTGGCTACAGTACCTGCACTTGAGTAGCTTAGTATGATACCCATACCTGAAGTTCCTGCATTGTAAACTGAATACGGATCTTGTCTATTCGTAGCATCAGGAGTATTAAACCAAAACTCTACAGTAAAATCTCCTGTTTCAGGAACTAAAGATTGATCTGAATTGTCAAACTGTATATAACCTGTGCTTCCATCAAAATAATAACTGTAACCACCAGAACGGAAAGGACTGAATGTTGAACCTTGAGGTCCACCTCCACCATTATCAGTTTCCGTGAACCCTGTTGATACATCACTTGCATTTTGATATGTGATAGCTGAATTAACAGCAGAATTTCCAGTAGCTTTCATTAACAGAACTGTTGCTGAAGAAGAATCAACGACGCCTGCAATTGTTTCCTTTAAACCATCGTATGTAATTGTAATTGTTTTTACAGCTTGGTTTATATTATCCGACGCAGTGAACGAATATGTAAATGTACCTCCATTGGAATCTGGTATGTTTCCAAGGGTGACGTTGTCATACACACTGTCTGCAGATAAAGGAGTAAATGTCCAAACAGAAGAGTCTCTCGTAAGAGCAACAAGATACTGGCCAGAGTCAGACATTGTACCACCGTATGTAATTATGGCATCTGGGTTGTCTGAGTCGGATGCGGGATTGCTGATAACAAGAGGTGTCTGTGAATCAATAATAGAGAATGCTGAATTTATATCAGAGTCAAACTGAGGTGTAAGGTTGATCAATGACACATTGTACCAACCATTACCGTTTGATACATAAAGTCTTTTATTTGCCTCAACAAAAGCTTGGTCACCTTGAGATAACCCACTTGTCGGCAAAGAGTCTAATGTACTAAGATAAGATAAACCGATACCAGCATTGTCAGCGATACTTACTACCGCTGCAGAGTCCACGGTGTTTGTAACCGGGACATTGTCTAATGCAGATGCTTTTACATCACCATCTGGTTCTACCAGTTCCGCCAAAAGACGGTTGATACTCTTTGCCATGTTTTACGCCTGTGATTCTGACCATGTTATTCTTGAAGAGGCAGTGAATGGTTCAGAAGCATTAATGGATGATGTATCAACAACCTGTACAGCAACCGTTAGAATATCTGGACCGTTCGGGAAGATGCCGTCTCCACCTAATATTGAGTTACCCATGTCGATCAAGTCGCCTAGTGGGAAGTTGGATGATATTGAGTTACCGTCTACGCCACCAGCCGCTCGGAAACTAAACACTTCCGTACCACCGGTAATCTGATCATTTGATTCGTGTTTAATTAGCTGAGACAATGAAGGAGATGCCACATTTTCCCACGATACGTTTGTTATATCGCCGTTAAGGATAAGTTTAACCTCACAGTCATGTGTTAAGATCAATCCAACTTCGTTCAACTTCAACTGCATTCGGTTGATGATATCACGTTCACCTAGGTTACCAGTTAAGTTGTTATCAACCGAAGGTGCCAGTCTGAGAGACACGAGAGGGATGATGGTTGTACCAAGGTTGACAGTATCTCCACCAGATTGTGGTTGACCTATGTAAACAGTAGTTCCACTTTGTACATTTGGATATGTACCAGCAGATGGGAATCTAAATCCTGATGAGATGTAGATATGTACTCTAAATGTATTCCCACTATAATCTGTATATGAAACTTCTTGACCATTTAACTCATTGTTAGTAGTATAAAGTTTAGTACCAGTAGAGAACTTAGAAGCATGAGTTGAACTAAATGGTATTCTTAGATAGAAATCATATTGTCTTGTTCCACGATTGTACTGATATGTTAGACTTGTAGACCCACTAGTGGTTGCGGTTTGAGATTGCCCGTTCGTAAATGACAGGTTCTTTGAAGGTGCCGTAAACAAGTAAGCCTTATCATCGTCAAAAGTACCGTCCATGATAACCGAAGTACCCCAGTGGAATAGAGTCGGTGCATATGATGGATTCACTCCATTCTCAATCTCATACTTAGCAGGTAGGTTACCAGAACGCATGTATGCTTCATCCAAACGGTTGTTGTGGACAAATTCATGTACATACCGAACATGCCCTTTGCGGTCCTTAAACCCGAAACGAATTTTACCAGCACCGTACCATGAGTAATCCATGTATGCCATTTGAATTTTTGTGATATCAAGAATGAACCCTTGTTTACCTGAACCGTCACACTTGTCTAGGTTCCAGTTTTCTTGTGGTGCCTTAACATCTTCTGTCTTTGTTAAAATTACACCATCTGTAGAGATACCACGATATTGAGGTTGTACATACAGCCTTGTACGATTTTCAATACTCACAATTTTATATGTTTGTCCACGAATAACAATTTTATCATTCGTGGTTAATTGTCCAGAGAAGTTAGTATCGGTACCTTGGATAAGTCCACTACCTTTTGTTACTCTGACCGTACCAGATAACTGTGTGGTAGATGACCGTCTCACACATGATAATGTTTGGCCATTCCACTCAAAGAAGAATCCGTTCTGTTGATCAAACATACCTGCACGTACAGCAACATCACTATAACCGTTAACCGTATATTGAATAATTCCGTTAGGTATAGATGTTGATGGTTCTGCAGCCACTGTATATGTAAAGTTGTAATCATCCACGACTGATGCCACTGTTTGGTCACCGTTGTATCCTGCGTCAGATGCACCAACAACATTGATGGTTTGATTTAGCGACAACCTATGTGGATATTTTGTTCTACAATTAACCGTTGTTCCAGATGCAGTCACTGTTTCCATAATCACAGGTGGGTTAAAGTTAATGGCCAGTGATGTCTGGATACCTTTACCAGACTGATAACGGAAATACTTACGAGTTTGTCTCATAATTTGTGAGAAAGGAGCAGTACCAGCACCAATCTCAACACCACCGTCAAACGGTCTGTGGACTGAATAACCATCAGGTTTTGTATAGATATTTGTTACAGCATAATGTCTCACACCAGTAGCGGTAAACTGAGAAGGTTCATAGACAACCATCGTTTCATCATCAGCAATGGTTGCAACGGTTGCTTCAAACAAGGTTCCTGGCTCGTCACTATCATATTGTAGGAATATCTTATCACCTGATTTAAATGTCCGTTTGAATAATGTTTGAGTACCTGTAACCTTAGTTGAACCACCTTCAACAGAAACGGTACCTGCCCCTGCGACTCGACCAGCAATTGAGGACGTTGTAATTGTATGAACATCAGATGAGTCACCCGCAGATACCCCATTACCTATCTCAATTGCTCCACCACCGGCTATGGCATCATTAAATGAGGTCATGAGTTTAACATACTGGTCATCTACTGCATACACATAATAATCCGCTCCTGATACAAGCCCTTGCATGGCTGAATCAGCGGTATATCTAACCTTTGTGCCTGACAAGAATGGATGTGTATTACTGTCACCGGACACTCTGATTTCATAATTTGAATTTACAGTGTTAGCATTTAGATTTTCAGAGTTACCTGTAAGTTCAAATGGTGTTTGTAGATCAAACGTAAAGTCCGTGACACCTTGTGCCGCATAACTACCATCACCTGCACCAGCAACTTCCGATGTTATAAACTGATAGTGATTTGAACTATCATACGTTCCAGAATTTGTCAGGTCAACGATTGTATTTTGTTTTTCTATCGCAAATCTGTTGTTGTTAATTACTTTAGCAGTTACGGTTTCACCAAATGTGAAACTTGGTTTTGCCGCAAACAACTGATCAACTTCATCAATGATGTTGTTTATTAGAGTTTGAGCTAGATTTGCACTCCAACTGAAACTACTGTTGTTCATCCACCATATACGTAACTGAAATCCTTGTTTCATGTAACTTTGATTATAATGAACCTGATAGCTACCACCACCATACCAATTGTTACTTAAAGTGTTAGCATTATTATATGTGTACCAACTTCTATTTGCTACACTTACATTTAACTGAACCCATCTGTAACTACTATATCCTGGAAGCACTGAAGAAAATCTATAGATGTAAGTGTCCCCAGTTGTGGCACCAACCTTTGAGCCAGAACTGTTGTTTCCAGCATTTGCATAGTAAGTATATGTTCTCATATACGAATAGTTCTGATATCGCCACCAGTTATCATTTAGATTATCTGGTTCATATGCAAACGGAGATGCAGTTGTAATCTCAAGATAATACGGTATGGCCGTTTTCTGTTGCCAATCAGTTGCCATTCTCATCAGACCCATATTTTGCAAGGCCTGACTTTGCGTTGCAAATAGGTTTGTTGGTGTACTACTGTTCATCTTACCTAAGTAAGTATCAGCTGCATTTGGATAACCGTATGCCTGTCTTGAATTATTTTTATAATATTCTGTATATGAATTAGTATATCTTGTGTTGATATAGTACACACCCGTAAAGGTTCCGTTTTGAGTTCCGTAGTAACCATCAACCAACTGATCGGAATTACCGTTGTGGTTTGCGGTATAAAAATCAATGCTGTTACTATTAGCATTCATATATGTGGTCATGTAACCATCAACCGCATTAAACAATAGCTTTTGGTTACCGTTAATAATGCTCCAATCTGGTTGAACAACAGATGTGTCTTGAGTAGGCAATGTTGGATTGCCAACTTTACTTACCTCTACTGAATTACCGTCAATCAATCCGTGGTCTTCGATGAAGAAACTATTTGCTGTTGGATTTGTTCTAGCAGCTCCTATTGAATATGTACCGTCACTATCTGCTGATGTGTAGGCAATTCTATGATCAGCAAGTCTAATCCTATCAGGACTTGCAACCTCAATCTCGTAAGAACCATCTTGTAGTGCTGCATAGTTTTCAACACTGGTATGTGAATTTGTTGTTTTATTTTCCTGTGGCGGTGTTGCACCACCATTTGTTTTTAATGTAATACGATCCCCTGTTGATAATCCGTGATTGGCAACATAGAATGTGTCCGCTTCTGCATCGTTGATTAGAGGAATTACAAAGATTTGTTTATTATTCCAATAATTGTTATATGTGCCTTGCCAATAATAACTTGGGAATCTTATATATGATTGGTTTACATACGGTGCATACCCTGTCCAATTATATCCAGAATAACGATTGAAGTCTTCAATGAAGTTCCATCGTGAAGGAATGTTACCAGAGTAGTTTGGATCTGACTCAGGGAATGTTTGATACTGGCTATTGGCATCTGGATGTGCAAGACCGTTATGATAAATTGGAAGATAGTAGTTTAACCATCTTTGTGAGTGGGCATTATAACCATTAGGGTAAGTATAACCTCTAGTACAAACCATCCAATAATCACCCGGACCTTCACCAAGTCCGTATGAATTATTTGTATAGCTGTTCATGTCCGTTCCAGAGGCTGTGACTCCCGCTTGCCCAGCCCAGTGATAGTGATAAACATAACTGTTTCTATATGCTTTGTATGATCTACGGATTTCATATCCTAAGTGTAAGGAATGCTGACCGTTTTGATCATCTCCAGCATTAGTAAGGTTAATTGCACTACCGTTATAAGTAGCGCTAAGCTCAAAATAGTTCAAATCAAGTGGCCTTACATAGTACCAATCAAATCTGCTAAGTCCACCGATAGGTGCACCATTTGCAGGAGCATTATATAAAAGTGTATAGTTCATTTGTAGGTTGTGATTTGGCCAATAAATTTTATTATTGACAGTGTCAACATCCGAACTAGCAAAGAAACGAGACCACCGACCACGAACCTGAGCCGTATGCATCTTGTTCATATCAACAACAAGTGGGTCAGATAAATCGTTTTCAAAGTCTACAAAGTTTCTACCATCAGGGGCAGTACCACTTCTTGTTAGTTTATTTCTTTTAGAGGCAATAGTGTTTACAAGATAGAAACTACTTCCGTTAACAAATCCGTGTTTGTCATTTGTTGTTATGGTTACCTTTGACTGTTCAGCTTCATCTGATGTCATACCAGAATCAAATGAGTATGCAATGGCTGAACCAGCATAGAATGAGCCTGGAGTAATTGCAGAGTATACCGAACCAATTTCACCGGTTACTGTTTGTGCCGCATTTGCTCTATAGTAGAAGTTTTCTGAATCTGCTTGTGATACAAGAAACTTACCTTCTGCTGTTCTGAAATCAAGACCAGAGACATCGATTGGTGTTCCAACAACAAGTCCATGTTGGTCATTTGTTGTAACCTTAATTACGTTGGACCCAAGGACAGCTGTTATACTTACAATGTTATTCAGAGCAGTATCACCATCAGCAACATAGAATGATGGGACGTTGTTTGATACCTCAAGTGTTTCCCACTTGGTAGGCTGAAGTCCATATTCAAAGTCGGTATCAATTAAGTTCTCTGGAGTTGATACACGAATTTTATGCACAGGATCAAGTAGAGAATCGGAAACTTCAATTTCTGTTTCTGGATGGTCCACAATGATTTGCAGAAGAGAGCTGTCGTTTAATCCTAATGCGGATAAATCTTGCTCTAATTGGATAGTGGTTTCTTCTGTTTGCTCATTAAACGTAACTTCTTTATACCCTTTGCTTGTTTCAGCGAAGTTAAAGACAATTGTACCACCAGTGTTTGGATCAGCGTGTGTGATTAACTGAAACTGTTCACCACGGTAAAACCCTTTAATGGAAATCTTATCACTATCTACATTTAGACTATAATTCGTTGCTAGTATTTTCTTTGCCATGATTTTATCCTAATGCGATTGCAAATGCTATTGCTTGGGCCGATGTTACACCTCCACCGCCGCCACCACCTCCAGAGAAGTTTGGTAAACTAATAGTACTACCTGTGGCTGAAAGATTTTCCAAGGTTGTGCTTCCGTCAACATCTAGGTCACCACCAATATCTGCCATTCCATCAATATGTGCGTTATTACTTATGTGCATATCTCTGAATTTTAATGCAGTGTGGCCTAGGTCAGCATTTGTGTGCCCAGGAATAAGTCCATCTTCTACTCTAAATGCCGCCTTTGCCATGAGAATCCCTTCCGTTTAACCCTATTTATACCTTTTCCACATCAATTCGCTCAAACGAGAATTTCAAGCCGTTTGATATCTGTGGGTCTGCAACTAACGATATGGTGTCGTTACCGTCAATTGTTGCGTCATATGAAACTATTGTGACATCGTTATGCAATAAGGTGCCGTATGAAACCAACGTAGCACTATCGCCGTTGTGTGTCACATAAATCTGTTGTGCTTGATGAGAGCTGTCACCAGCAGTATTTGCTGTAATAAAATACTGAGCGGCTCTAATAGTTGTACCATCAAATGTGTCAATGGTTGCCGCATTAGAGTCAGCAGTCACGGCATTTGTAACTTTTGTAAGAGCCCTGGCCGTTTGACCTCTTAAGGATGCCTCACCATTAGTTATATTAAATGCTTTTGCAATGAGTCTTGCTTTTGTAGCCATGATAGTATCCTATACCAACTCGAAATAACTAAATCTAAAAGTTGAATTGAATGTTATAAATTCAGAACCCGATGCGGTTGACTGAAAAGATATGTCACCCAGAGAGGTAGGCATCGCGTCAATGTATCTAACTTGCTTTGTTTGGTTATTATGGCTTGACAATATTGATAATGTGATATCTGCATATGTTGGTGGTTTGTTGCCTCTGTTTAAAGGACCTTGTTCATCAAGGTTTGTTACCTGATTTCTACGCACCCAGTTATACATCTCTGTATAGCTTTTCATATCCTCATCTAAAAGAATATCACAAGATAGTTCATTGATTGTTAATGATTCTCCTGGAAAGGGAATCGACTGCATACGCCTTACAGGAACCTCAGCTGCTGGTATGATTAACCCAGGGTGTGTAACCTGTTGACAGAAGAACTCTAAATTAGGAAAGTTCTTGCGGTCAATAACCAATTTAAAACTGGTAGGCTGTAAATAATTAAAATTGTCTGTTAAGTTTGCCATACCACTATTTATACAAAAAACTATCTAAAAAAAGAGGCGGCCGAAGCCGCCCCAAGTTATTTTTAAGTATTACCTTATGCGCCGAGGATGTTATCCACGCGGAAGATACGGTAGTACTGGTTTGTCTTTGCATTTGCAAGACCGTCAGCAGGTGTTGAACCAACGAATGGGTTTGAGACCATGCCGTAGCGAGTCTTGAATCCAATCTTTGGCTGGAATGTATCCTCACCCACTGCACGAACCATTGTTAACGGTACGTATGGGCAATAGAACAAGCCTGCGTCGTATGGGTTTGTACCCTTATAACCTACGTTGACATAGTCAGCGACAGCATATGGGTCGATATACACACGCATGCGGCCATTCAATGTACCTGCGAATGTGTTACCTGTGTCGTCAACATTCAAGTTTGTTGCCATTGCCGGAGCATAGTCAAGCATACCTGATGCTGCAAGTGCAGAAGCAACGTCAGAAGAACAGACCATGAAGTTGCCTTTTCCTCTCCGTGTTTCTTTTGCGATTGTGTTAGCTTCACGCTCGATCTGCATGATCAGACCTTTGAACTTCTCAACTGACCAGCGACCATCTGCATCTGTCTGTACATCGAAGATACCGTTGATTGCTGTGTTAGTTGTACCGGCGCCTGTTTTGGCCTGTGAGTTCATTGTACGTACAACTTCACGGTTGATTTCAGCCATGATTTCTGTTGACAGAATGTTAGCCAACTCTGTTTCGGCATCCAGACCATGGATTGCTTTCAGGTCTTGCGCCAGTTCCAGAGTGTATTCTGCTTTCAGTGCACGTGACTTGGCAGTCACAGTTGCCTTTTCAATGGTGAAACCCATTTCTGCGAATGATGAGTTTGGATCACCTGCGGCTGAACCCATGCCTTCTGCGTCTGCAGTTGGCATACCACCACCGAAGCCTGTACCGTCACGGTCGTTGTCGATGGAGCTGTCGTTGCCAGCGTCTGTTAGACCTGACAAGCCAGATGGGCCTTGTGTGTTGTCGTGTGTTGCAGATGAGTCGCCTGAGTAACCGGTGATTGCTTCACCGAACAGAGCTTCGTCACCAGCAGTTGCACCACCACGTGTGGTTTCGTACTGTGACTTCATCGCAAAGATGAGGCCGGTTGGTCCTGACATTGGCTGGACACCACAGATGTCATATGCCATCAGGTTAGGCATTGCACGACGGACCAATGCAATAAGCACTGGGTTCCAGTTTGCAACGTCTGCTGTTGAGTTGGTTGGAACAGACTCAGTTAACTGCTGCTTCTGCTCATTCATTTCGCGCTCTTGGTTTTCCAAGATAGCGGCTGTTACAGCTCTACGATGGTTGTCTTTGATAGCGCCTGCTGATTCTTCGTTCAGTACAGGTGCCCATTTTTCCATCAGCTGATCATATGAGTGTGTATTCATCATTGGACTCCCAATTATTTGTTAGTTCTTTGAATTGCTGAAAGGTACTGAGCCATTGTATCGGAAGCTACAACTTGGACATCGTCGTCACTTGCATCTTCTTCAATGTCAGCAGACTCAGTGGATTTCTTTGTGAAGTATGATTCTTTGATAGTAGCAACCTTCTCGGCGAAAGTTTCTTCTGATTCAAAGTCCACATCTTCAGCTAATTTTTTGAGTTTTTCAACTTGCGTTGCGGCGAGATCTTCAGATGCTTCAGCAATGATTTTCTCACGCTTCAGCTCTTCAAGCTCTTCCTGCATTGACAATGTCTTTGCAATTGCTTCGTTGTGTGCTTCTTCAAGCTCTTCAACTTCAGCCGCAAGTTCGTCAACAAGATCTACCTTTGCTTCAGGTACCTCGATGTAAGATTCTGTGAACAGATCTTTAAGATTGTTCATGAACTTCTCAGCAATCTCAGTGCGCAAACCAGACTGGATGGCAACTTGGTTGTCTTCCATCCACTGCTCAACTACGTAGTTTAGGTAATTGTCGACCTTCTCTACGAGGTCTTCTTTAGTTGAAGAGATTTCTTCAGCTAATTCTTCCTCATATTTTGCTTCGAGACGATCAATCTCTTCGGACAGCTTTGACTTGATAGCCGCTTCAAAGATTGTTTCTGCTTTTGCTTTAAACTCATCTGAAAGTGTAGCTTCTTCGTTAACCAATGCATCAAGGTCTTGTGAGAAGTCGACTTGATAATCGAGTTCGGCAATTGGCTCGCCCTCGAACTGCTCTTCGTCAACATCGTCTTTCATCATGTTATGATATGAAGCCATGAGGGCATCTTTCTTCATGCCGTTCATTTTGGTTATCATTACATTCATCATGCCAGCCTTGGTTTTAGGCATTGGATCTTGTTTGGTGTTATCAGCAGCAGTACCGCCAGCCATCTTACGCTTTGGGGCAGTGCCCTTTACGGCGTCACCAGCTTGGTCTACACTTGCTACAGACTGAGCTTCAGCATTCTTCGGATCATGAGTTCCTTCTTCCATAACTTCGTCTGTTACTTCGTCATGGAGTTCTACATCCTGATCTTCAATTTGATTTTCATCAGTCATGTTATGACTCCTTGTTTATTTAGTTTTAAGTAACGAGAGGAAATTTTTAAACTCACGAACCTGTGTCTCATAAAGATCGGCGCGTGGAGCTTTCTTAATTTCAGTCTCCATTTGTTCAATATGTTTGGCTTCAATAATACCGTTGTTCCAGACCCATTCGACACCTTCCATAACCCCATTAACAAAAGCACTAGGAGCGGACGGATCCTGAACAATGTCGACAGCATTCAACATAAAGTCGGGCTGTACAACCATTGCGTTATTATTTCTACTCAAACTTCCCATACCACGAGTCGAGACGCCTAATTGAACGCCGCCATCGAGAAGACCTTTTACAATCTTACCCATTGGAGTTTCCAATATAGTCGCCTTACCCACAACATCGTTACCTTTAAAATTAAGATTTTCGATCTTGTGAGAAACCTTATCTAGGTTAACGGTCGGTCCATCAGGGTGATTTAACTCACCTACAGCTCTACCTTTTGATACTTGCTCAGTATTATACTTATTGAGAGCTTTTTCCAAAACAAGTTTCGGATATATCCGACCGTTTCTATTCTTCTTTTCTGCTTGCATAAAGACACCTTCAATGGCGTACTTCTTCTCGCCTTTCTCATTAGCCTCTGTGAGAACCTCAAGATGCTGTTCGGTATATTCTGCAATCAGTTTCATTTTTTCAAAACCTTTATCATTGCCATCGCTGCCTTTTCAGCTTCGGCTTTGGTTTTATAGACGTCCAATCTATCTCCGTCTATATATGCAACGAAACCGTTTCTCTCTTTGTAAACCAAAATCTGGATACGTCCAATCTTTTTATTGGTTACAACCTGACCTTCAGGTTTACGCCCAGTTAGTTCTCTTATTTGTAAAAACGTTTTCATTTAATTACTTTTATTTATAATAATGTTATCTTATAGGTCATTCATACAGATTCTTCTTCAGAATCATATGTTTCTTCTTCCTCTTCATCTTCGAGCTCAAGTTCTTCCTCTTCTGTCTCTCCGTCCGATTCAAACTCATCATCTGCTTCACCGTCAATGTCGATTTCGTCAACACCATCCTCATCCCCCATGAAGTCATCTTCATCATCCAGTTCATCTGGCTCTACTCCATTGTATATCTGGTCAGCTAATTTTACATGCTCTTGGTCAAGAACATCTTGAACTTTTATGCTCATAGCATCCGTAAAAATTTTATTTGCCTTATTGAAATCTTGGTCCAGCGCGTGTTGGATCAAGTCTTTTACTGCTTCACTCACTATCATCTCCTTGAGGTTCTGGCTCATCCTGTGGTTCATCTTCGACTTCACCACCAATTTGTTTATTCATCTGCTCAATATCCTCATCGGAAAGATGCAGAACATTTTTCTGTACCCATTCCTTAGAGAAATATTCACCTACATAATTCTGAACCCTATCTAGGCTTTCAAGCCTATTGGTTAACATCTCTGCATCACGTAGTTCGGCAAAGTGGTTGTCCTTTACATAGTCAACCGTAATATCATTTTTCCATGAATCCCAATCATCTTCCGTGATAACACCTTTCATGATTAATTGTTTTTTCAAGATGCCATAGAATAGATGTGAGAATCTCATACGAAGTCTGTCAATAAACTTCTGGAACTTTAATTCATCTCTGTTAATCTCTGTTGACCGACCTAAGATACCTTGTACTGTCTCTGTGTCCAGACGAGAAATCGGTACGTTCAATGAACGATACATTCTTTTCTGGAAGTAGATTATGTCCTCAATCTGCCCTAGGTTCTCACCACCAGACAATGTACTGATTTCGGTACCTCTACCACCCTCACGTCTTGGTAACCAAAAGTCCTCAAGCATAGATTGGTGTTTACGGTCATCACGAATCTCTCCAGTCTTGGCATCATACACAAGCTTGTTACGGTACTTTGCCATGATGTCTTTCATATACTGTTCGGCTTTACCTCTTGGCATATTACCGACATCAATATAAAAAATTCTACGCTCTGGTGCACGAGCAAGACGGTATATCACCAAGGCATCTTCCATCATACGTAACTGGTTGATAGGTTTTAGAGCCTTGTGTAAGTGTGACACAATCTTCTTACGGTCCTCGGTTAACAGACCAGATGTAACATATGACACAGAGTCATTGGTCATCTTTACACCACTTGTCGATGACCCAGGCTTCTCTTGGTAGATAAAGAACTCTTCAGTTTTTTCTACAAGCTTTGCGCCAGTAATTGGATCCTTTTTATGTTTTACTTTTTTGACCTTGCGCATCTTAGCAGCATCAATAGGTCTAATTTCTTGAATACCTTCTTTTGGATTATCGTTGTTTAGTACCAAGTGATGATATAATCGGCCGTCAACATACCAACGACGGAAGATGTCGTGACCTAGTTCTTTGAAGTTCAACATAGAATATATGTTGTCAAATTCTTCTTTAATTAGTTTTTTAATTTTATCTGGCACATCAACGTTGTCCAGATTAATATCAAGTGTCTGTTCTAGTTCACTGCCTGTAATGGCTTCATTTACAATATCTTCAATAGCGGCATCCACCTCAGGGTGCATTGCATTGCCACGATATTTCATAATCAATTGGTAATTATCTTTGGAATCATCACCATCTAGATTCAGATATTGACCATAGTGTGTACCAGAAGCTGTGGCGTAACTACCACCTTCATCGTCCCGTGGTGGAACAATGGATGGGCGTTTTTCGTCTGATTTGTCTTTTGCTCTTTTGATTTCAAAACCAAAGAGTTTCAGACCTTCTTGTGAGCCTTCTGCCATAATCAGTCCCCGGTTAGAGTAAGAAAGGCCGAGCCTACCCCGGCCTTTCTAGTATTTATTTAAGTTGTAGTATTGGATTCCCAATACTGGAACGCCCAGGTACAAGTAAATCTCTCGATGTTATCGTTGTCACCGAATGACAATGAAATTGGTGAGAGATCTTGTGGATATGCACCACGGAAGTTGTACGTCTTAATGATGTCACCTTCCCTATCAAGCTGTTCAACTTTTAGATCTGCCTCGTATGCAACTGGTACTGCAAGACCGGTGTTGGCATTATGCCCATTGATACCGTTCATCCAACGCTCGATTGCATCACGGATAGCAAAGTCTGTATCGTTTATGATTGTGGTTGTCCATTCTGCAAATGTACGGTCACCAGCCATTTTTAACTGACGGCCACGGAATGGAACCATAATCTGTCCAAACGTTGATCCTGGTAGTTCTGCTGCTTCAACCAAGAAGGATGTTAGTTCAGGATTACCATCGGCGAAGCCAGGATAGTTAATTGTTACCTGAAACAGATTGGGACGGGCGCCCCCACCTCTCAGTTTAGCCTTGAAATCATCAACTCCTAAAATAGCCATTGTTTACCTCCTTACACCGTGCCTACGACTTCTTCGAAGTCAACACCGGTCCGAACAGCAACAAAGTTAAGAGTGACATAGTTGATTGAACGAGCAGGCTTAATAAAGATATTAGCAATAAACTCGTTTCGGTCAACTACGGCCGGAGTGTTATTTGTTTCATCACAGACAACTCGGAAGTCTGTAATACCACGCCGACCTTTTACTTCACGAAGTACTGGTTCTACGATATTGACAAATTCTGCCCGAGTAAACTCATCGTTAAACTCGAACATAACTTGTTCAGCTGCTTTACCGATAGCACGTTCGAGAACCAAGAAGAGGCGCCGGACGTTGATACGGTCGAAAGCAGATGGACGACCAAGTTTTGTTTTATCACCGAACAACAGCACACCCTGCCCAGGAATGTTTGCAATCGGGTTAACAGCTGCTTTATACAGAGTGTCCCGCTGTGACTTGGTTGGTGACCAAGATATTGCAGTGATTCCAAGATACTGACCACGACGTGTACCAGCAGGTGAGAACCATGGGGCACGATTAAGGTCGGTAGCGGCCATGATACCAGCAGTAGATGATGCAGCTGGAATCTGGATGTATTGGTCATTAAACTTGTCATAGACCTTAATGAAGTTACCGTCCATTACTAGGTATGACGAATTGGTAAATGTACCGGCCGTTGTTGTGATGTTATTTGTGATTGTTGCAGTGTTTGTCAGATTGATCACATCTGTACGTGCAGGTGATGCAGCGACCACACAGTCCTTACGAAGTGACTGAGCAGTTGAGATCAAGTCGTTAACAACAGTTGTCTGATCTGTCCGAGAGTTCATTGAAGGGGAAATCAAGAAATCAACCTCTACAATGTCTTTGTCCTCAAACAAGTCAAACCCTGCAAGATATTCCGTTGTTGTTAATGCTCCAGAGTTTACACCTTTTTCAAAGTCGTAGTCTGTCTGGATTGTTGTTCCGAAGTTATCGCCAGAATCAACAGTTCCGTTACCACGAGCCACACGGAAGTTTGAATCAAAGTCAACCATGTGTACGTACTCTGAACGAGCATTAATTACGTCAATTGCAAAGTTTGTAGTTCCATCAGCATTCTTGGCATCTGAAGCAATAGAGACAAACGGATATGTTTCTAGAACACTACCTTTAGTTCCTGTCAGTTCACCTTGATGGTCTACAACTGCAATATGAATTTCGTCATTTGATGCATTCTTTTTACTTGCGTAATCAGATGTACCAGGTACGGCATCAAAATCATCTTTATATGTCCAGTTATTAAAGGCAGTGCCATCTGGTGGACATATAGATACTAGCAGTGAGTTACCAAGTGCCCCTGGGTAACGTGCTATAAATGTGTGTGAATCAGAATCCAAAGCGCTTCTTTGTGCATCAAAATCTGCGTCGTTCTTTACTAATTCTGTAGGCAGTGAGCCGTCAGAGTCAGTGGCAAGTTGTCCTCGTGTTGCACGAGCATTCTTGGCATCTGAGGTTACCTCACGTACAACTTGTAGTGAGCCAGAATAACGCAAAAAGTATGTGGCGCTGTGGAAGTCTATGGTATTTGCTGAGTCCGGTGAAGCAAAGGTGTCGACAAGAGTTGTCTCGTTGTCTATCAATACTCTTTGTTCAGCAGGTCCCCAACGAAAGTTCCCAACAATTGCGCCTGTAGTTGACTGTACGTTTGGAACGCCACCAGTCAGATCTATTTCTTTGACGACAACCGCTGGTGAAGCAGACGGTGTTGAAAGTGCCATTTTTATCTTCCTCTATTAAAAATTATATGTTCCATAATACGGTTAGTCAACATACCATTATTTATAATTTTGTTACTCTACAGTGGCATGTCGTCTGGATCCCAAACAAACCGCCCTGTGTCATCTCTAATCTTCCAAGGATCCTCTTGGTTCTCTATGGCCTGTATGGCTTCTGTGCCGTCATCTATGAAACCAAACGGAACCATATCATCTTCTATTTCTTTCATTCTTTGATCAAACAACATCTTTTTTAAATCGATATCGGTCATATCAGCAAAGAACTGTGTGGATACAAAGTAACCAAACATGACCAGATTCATCATAAGGTCATCGTGATTACCTTCAGACGCCTCATATGATTGCCCTCTTGCTTCGAATGTAGAGATTTCTAATATAGTTTGTTCATCTACAATATTCAATTTATTTGTTTCTAGTATATCTTTGATAGCAGAACAGCCAAGTCTTTTGGACTTGCGTGTTATCTCTATGCCGATCGCATTTGCTTTTACTGAGGATTCAACGTGGACATTTTCATACTCTAGTTCATGGTACAGTCCGTTACAAACCACTGTACCTTGGTCATTTGATTCTACCACTACGTAAGCATTATTGTAGGGTTTTGCGTACTTATATATAATATTAGGGAAGAGAATTGGAGAGATAGTGTTATTGCGATATACAGCAACCTGTGCAAATGGGCGAACGCTAATATCGATCAAAGTAAAAGTTGAATAGTCCTGTCCTCTTCCCTTGCTTACATCTACAGTCATGATATAATCATGATCTTTTTCTGGTTCTTCGTATACCTTAAGTAAACCACCTTCCAACATTTTTATGGGTGGTTTGGCTCTTAGGTTCATCAAGGTTTCGGCATTAACTAATGTATCACCTGTGCCGAAAAACGTGTTACCAAACTCTTGATCAAATTGTAATTGAGAGGTGTTGGCAATGGTTTGAGTTTTCCATTCTTCGTCACGGCCTGGTACATCATACCAGTCAACTCGAAAAGGATAAAACTCGTTTATTCCTTGGACAGCCCCTTCCCAAATTTTGTGATACTGGTTACCAATTCCATTAGCCGTGGACGTAATGATGACCTTAGTGTCTTTACCAGCTGAAACAACCGGATACGTTGAGGTATAAAATTCAGCAGCACGCTCAACAAAAGCAAACTCATCAAGATAAAGTAAATTGACAGACATACCACGAATGCTATTACCGGAAGTAGCAGCAGCGATAATCCTGGAGTTATTACTAAATTCCAAAGAACCCTTATTGAGTGCTTTGGATCCAGGCTGAAGAAAGAACGGAGTGTTCTCCAGCATGAGTGTAATCCTCGAGAGCATCTCACGCGCAGTCGCGCCCTTGTTCGCCAAGATGGCCACAGTTTTCTCAGGGTTGAAGAGGGCATACCATAAGAGGTATGCACAGGCACTGATTGATTTGCCAGATTGACGACATGCGAGAACGACACTGAATCTATTTTCCTTAAAATGTTCAAACATAGTCCTTTGATACGGATATAGTTTGAACGGGACCAATCCTTGGTCCAGTGATATAACTTTGACATATTCCTCTGCAAAGTACACGGGGTCGTCCATGCACTTTTTATATTCTTGTAGTAGTTCCGGTGTCCACTTTTGTAATACACCGTCCCTTTTTACATTAGGATTTCCTAGATATGATTCTATCTGGCTCAGCATCTATAACATCATCTTGTCTCAGCATCTTTTGGATATCAGCAGTTGATCCTAAATAGTAGTTATTCTGCTGGTTCTCTACTTGTGCTGGTTTATCCACTTCATCCATCTGCTTCTGCTTTTTATTTAGGTCCATCAACTTATCGTTGACATCAGAAACATTTTTAATCATACCCGACAAAACTTCATAAGCTCTAGGGTGTTCAGACTCTCGAGCAACCTCGATCATCATCTCTAATGCATCCTTGCCTTTTTCTATGAGCTCATAATATGTTTCACGAGAATAATCATAATCATTATTTACATTATCTTTTTCATTAGACATAGCTCATCCTTATAATGCTGCTATTCTTGACTTAAAGTCCGCAAAGTCAGCACTTGCTGCAACTTCACTTTTCAATTCTGTTATAGACAAAAACAGATCTGAGTCAACTCGAGTATTTACATAATTAGAATCAATAAGGTTTGTAACATGAGAATCAATGAGTCCAGTTACATATGCAGAGTCAACTGTTGAAGTGATGGTTGTTCCGATATCCGCTTGATTTGCAAGTTCTATCCAGTTACCACCATGAGCAAAGTATCCCTTACCTGTTGCATGTACATGTGCAAACATTCCATGATATGTGGTTGCGTTAGGTAGGTCAACCAAATTTGAGTACATATTTGCATATGTAATCTTATTCATACCAAAATCTATATCATCTAGACCAATTCTTGTTCTTTGTTGTATATAATTTGAATCAATAATTCCTACAACTTCCCCAGAATCAAAGTCAGCTCTTGCATTAACGTAAGCTGAATCAATAAGACTTATGGCATCTGCTGAATCTAAAAACCGTGTGGCCGCTGCAGATGATAGATATGAAGAGTCAATGAAACCTTTAATGTAGCTGGAGTCAATGAAACCTTCTATCTGTGACTGTGTTAAAATTCTACTGTCAAGGTCAGTGAAGTTTCCGTCAAGCTCGTTAAAGGTTAACGCCTGACCTTTAGTGTTTCTTAATGTGATAGTCATTTATTCTCTCCCTATACACTATCATCATGGCTAAATATAGCCGTATCAAAACCAAAGTCACTATCAGGCTCTCCGATAATGCTTGTTGGGTTAGGCGTGACGTGTAGAGATTCCAACAGTTTGTCGGAATCTTGATTTGCACCCTGATTTTGCAGAAAAACATCTGCAATTGATTTTCTGATAACCTCTCCAGTTGTAATAGGCCCATAGAAGGCAATTTTCATCTCGAAACTGAGAGTGTATATAATTGTTCTTCTTTGTTCCAATGACCCTTCGAAATCATCTTGAAACGATACACCACCTATAATGATTGGAATATCCTCTTTAAAAGTTGGATAATCATTAGGGAATGGTTTTATCGTTAAAGTATACTGTGGATTAAATGTAGGCAAGATTTGTTCTACTATCTGTAAAGCATCATCTTGGCTCTTAGCATATACATTTAAATCAAAATTTATGCTGTAAGGTACCGGTGAGTAAAATTTCTGCCTTTTCTTTACATCATTTGTAAGAGCTTTGAAGTTACTCAACTTGGTTAACTGTCTTGTATTGTCGTACGAAAATTGTGTTATCTCAAAAGACATACGTGGTAGTTTGATTGCTACCTTGGTATCCGTATACAGGTCTGTGTTCTGTCTAATTCTTTCCAGAAATTTCTTTCTAGGTGCATATGTTAAAGGAACCTTAAGTTGATTTAACACACCCCCTGACTGATTTTTTCGGATAACATAGATGTTATTAAACAATCTGCCAAATAGTGAAACAGACTTTCTAATTTTTTCGTGATAAAAATGAGTGCCAAACATTATTGATTCTCCGGATCACCAAACGGATTGTTTTCCGTAAAGTCTAAGAAATCATCCGAGAAATCACTAAATGTTTTATTCTGTTCTGTTTCCGAAATTTTATTATCCTCTGTTACACCTGTCACGGTCAAACCAGTTATATGTGACCGAGTACTATTTATCAAGGTACCCGAATCTATGAATGTATGATATAATCCATCACTTGCACCTACATGGGCAAGGAAGATATACCTAGATGAATCACCGGCGGAGTCGAGAACAATACTTTGTATCTCGCCAGACATTGTGACACCACCAGCAATTGTCTGAGTTACCGTATCCCCTACACGGTAATCACTGTCAATCGAGGAACCACCTAGGAAGTGAACAGTTGGTATGCTGTTATAACCACTACCAGAGCTTGTAAGTGTGATTCCAGATACCACGCCGTTCGCAACAGTTGCAGTTGCAGTTGCGCTGTCACCTATTGCCACGTTGTCACTATCGTTCTCTGTAAACGCAATCGTTGGTGTGGTTGTGTAATATGTTCCACCTTGTACCAATGTAAGGGACGACACTGTCGAGCTGTCCATGATAACAGACGCAGTTGCCTTTTTAGGTGCCAATACCTTGAGACGATACTGATATGAACCAGTCTGTTCAATGTCTTGGATACCAGCAATGCTTGTATCAAAGTCCTCACCAGAGTACTCGAATAAAGTACAACGCATTTTATACACAGGCAGATTTTCAATCTGGTAGAAAGGTTGTTCGTGCTCTACAAACTGAATTTCAAACATCTTGTTTGTCAGTGGTATGTAGATCAAGTCACCTTCTGTCGGTCTGTCGGTTGCAATGTCATTGTCTGGTCTACGCACCTGTGCCGCAAACCGAGTACGTGCAACCACTAGTGTTACCTCATCACGAATCTCTACGCCGAACCGAGTAAATAGGTCTCCCTCTCCGTCAAACCCTTCTATGTTCTCTATGTACATCTCTATTTTATGAGACGTTGGAAATCTAGAGGCCACATCATCACCTAGCAGAACATCCTCATTTACGAGATCCCTAGGTAAGTAGTAAACATCTTGTCCGTAAATCTTTAGAGACTCGATTACGAGGTTCTCATAAAGATCCATTTCCGATCTTACTTTTTCTGAAAAGTAAAGGTTACGAGCCATTATATTATCCTATAAAGAAGTCAGTAGGCATTTCATGTTCAAGTCTGATTGTTTCTCTTAACCTTTCGATCTCTGATGTTCCGTCATCATACAACTGTCGGCCGTTGAAGGTTACACCTCCCGGCAATTGTACACCTTCAAACTTGATTAGGTTCATACCCCACTGTTGCTTGAACAGCGCAGTTGTATATTCTTTTAACCACATATCATTGTATATGGATGTGCTTGTATTCGGATCTATGACAGTATAGACTTCCATTACGAGATATTCACCAGCCTTGATGTCTTGGTCTGCAAAGTCTCCGAATATGTAAAGTCTGTCTTGATGTCTTGACCACTGAACTTGTGGTGTGCCGTTTAACTTCATATCTAGCAAAGATAGATACTGCTGCATTTGCTCATAGTAAGCAAGGTCACCTGCAAAGTTTTGCAGATCGGCTATATCATTTAACATCATCTGATACTTGATGTCAAAGAAGTTAAACGATGAATTAAAAGATGATGCGACAGGGAACAAACGAGATACCGTCAGCACATTACTTGGTATAGGAATGTACTCGTTACTGACATCTGTTCCTGTAACAAGATGTTTTAGATATGTACGAACCGTAGCATCAGAATGGTACTCTTGGTAATACTGTAGGGCTTCATCTACACGGTCTTCGTACTGATCCTCATCTACGTTTATTTCCAGTACAGGGTCACCTAAACGACGTTTGGCGTAATCAATAAGGTCCTGTCTTGATGCTGGATTCGCCATAAATAGTCTCCAAAACTTTAAAAGATTTTGTTACTATTTATATGGTTTTGATATTTTAGGCTGAATCATAAAGGTATATAGATGTATTTGCATCCGTATTACTATTATAATGCCGACCAGGGGCAAAAGCCGTATTTGTTAAAAATGGAATTGTCCCACCTTGATTATAATTTGTATGTCTTGTACGGCCGAATGCATACGAAGAGGTAGGTCCGTTAACCCAATTTCTCTGGCCAGACAAGAAGGTACCGTTATCACTGTCTCGATTGTACACATATAAGTTCCCATGTTCAGCGGTACCTAATATTGCAGTGCCATTACCTGGGGTCTCATATATTCCAGATTGAGGCGCACCAATAACAATTACACTGGCATCTGGATTAATTCCAACGGTCTGACCAAACCTTACACCTTGTTTTGCTGTATTAGTGCCTTGTAAAGCTCCTATGTTTTTGTCAGCATTTCCGCTTAGATCTGTCCAATTTTGCCAGTCTCCCCAATAAAGCATTTCATCTACCGACCAAGTACTACCTGTTCTATTACAAACCCAGGCACATCCATGTGCTGTGCTGTTTGTTGACTGATTATAAACAGTCATGGTAGGAGCTCCGGCAATTATGGTTTTACCATCATCGTTAATTGCAACACTCGTGGCAAATGACATGGTCTGCCCCATTGACCATGGTCCACTACCATATGCATTCATTATACGACTTTCTGTGGCATTCAGTAATGTTATAGTCGGTTGTACCGTATCTTCTAAGGTCCATGTGGTATCGTTGGCACTATCTCTTGTGTATATATGAGCCTGGCCCATAGCGCCTGTATATGGGCTTGGCCCTGAAGCACCTTCCTCACCGATAACCATTCGAAGTCCATCCGGTTGCATGGCTATAGAATTACCAAAGGATGTGTTGGCGCTGGCACTTGGAGATAAAATAAACTGTCTTTTTGTTAATGTATCAGTTGAAGGATCTCTATAGATGTATTCCGCTGCTCCTTGATTTGTCGATCCTCCAGGGTTGTTTCCAGGGTTACATATCACGATGTGTGTTCCGCTTGAGTCACACGCTATGGGAGCATACTGAGTTGTCATGTTTGTCAAAG
>MDTA01228384.1_pt1 | contig 23505 bp, 24 predicted proteins | sample 811151 | NCBI WGS metagenome assembly MDTA01 (sample SAMN05326648, study PRJNA326480) | marine metagenome | isolation source: seawater | place: Indian Ocean: South | collected 2010
AGCTTCTAAAACGTCACCAGATCCACATTTAGATGATACCGCTTTATTTCCATGTTTAGCCACTTTAATACCCATACTTGCAAGTAGTAATGCAGACGCTGTTGATATATTTAATGTATTCATACCATCTCCACCTGTACCACATGTATCAACACAATTTTCTACACTAACTCTTTTAGATTTTTTTCTAAGTACGAAAACTCCACCAGCTATTTCATTTGAAGCCTCTCCTTTTTCTGACAAAAGTGTCAAAAAATCAAATATTTCCTGATCTTCAGCCTTACCATCCATTAATAATTCAAAAGCTGCTTTACTTTCATTAAAGGACAAATCTTCTTTATTTTTAATTTTTTCTATGAATTGTTTCATTTTAAAAAGTTCATTAAACAAATTTTTTCATATTTAAAAGCTAATTTTTAATAAAGTTTTTTAATATTTTAATACCTATTTTGGTTTTAATACTTTCAGGATGAAATTGTACACCGTGAATGTTATATTTTTTATGTTGAATACCCATAATCAAACCATCTTCTGTTTCTGCAGTAATTTCAAGTTCATTCGATAACGTTTTTTTATCTATTATTAAGCTATGATATCTAGCAGCATCAAATTTTTTAGGTAAATTTTTAAAAATACCAATTTTTTTTGAAAAAATTTTACTGGTTTTGCCATGCATTAATTTATTAGTTTGTATTATTTTCGATCCAAATACTTGACCAATAATTTGATGACCAAGACAAACACCAAATATTGGAATTTTTTTATATAGCGATTTTACTATACTTAAACAATTTCCAGACTGATTGGGACTCCCAGGCCCAGGTGAAATAACAATTCTATCATATTTTTTTTTAATAATATTTCTAGACGTAATCTTATCATTTCTAACCACATCAACTTTAATTCTTAATGATGATAAATAATGGTATAAATTAAATGTAAAACTATCATAGTTATCTATTAATAAAATTTTCATCACTTCAGAGCATTTAATAAAGCTTTAGCTTTATTTACAGTTTCTTGATATTCTTTTTCTGGCTTACTGTCTGCAACTATACCAGCACCAGCTTGAACATAAAATTTATTTTTTTTGGCAACAGCTGTTCTTAATGCAATACATGTATCAAATTCTCCGTTAGCTGAAAAATAACCAATTCCACCTGCATAAATTTTTCTTTGACTTTTTTCTAACTCATCAATTATTTCCATTGCTCTTATTTTTGGAGCTCCAGACACTGTTCCAGCTGGAAAACCAGCAAGTAATGATTGAAATTTTGAATATTTATTATCGTGCTCACCTGTAACATTAGAAACAATATGCATTACATGAGAATATTTTTCTATAATAAAACTTTCAGTTACCTTTACTGTATTGATTTTAGAAACTTTACCCGTATCATTTCTTCCAAGATCTAAAAGCATTAAATGTTCAGAAAGCTCTTTTTTATCCTTAAGCAAATCAAATGCATTAAAATTATCTTGCTTTTTGCTTTTACCTCTTGGACGGGTTCCAGCTATAGGTCTAATTGTAATCTTGTTATCTCTTAATCTAACAAGTATTTCAGGACTAGCACCAATTATTTGAAAATCTTTAAAATTAAAATAAAACATAAATGGAGATGGATTTGTAATTCTTAATTTTTTATAAATATCTAAGGGTTTTTTTGAAAGTTTAGTCTCGAATCTTTGACTTAAAACTACCTGAAAAATGTCACCTTTTTTAATATATTCCTTTGCCTTAATAACATTTTGTTTAAATTTTTTTTTTGAGGTATTTGACTTTACTTTAATTGTTGACTCATTTTTTTTTTCAATTTTATTAAAAATATTAAGATTTGATAAAAAAATGAGTTCTTCTAAATTTTCTTGTATTTTCATAAACTTAGATTCATAATTTTTAATTTTTTCATCTTTGAAACAATTTATAATGTAGTAAATTTTTTTTTTTAAATTATCATGAATTATCAAGGTTCTAGGTCTCAATAATCTAACATCTGGCAAATATAAATCATTTATGCATTTATTTGGTATATTTTCAGAATATCTGATTATGTCATAAGAAAAAAAACCTGCTAATAGTGAGCTTAATGATGGTAATTCTTTTGGTAAATCAAATTTAAAATCCTCTACTAAATTCTCAATTATTTTCTCTGGTTTACCTTTAATTATTTTTTTTTTTCCTTTTTCATAATAAAAACCTTTATTATTATTAAATTCCCAAATTTTATCAGGATCTTTACCAAAAATTGTATATCTCCCTCTAATCTTACCCTTTTCAACTGATTCAAAAACAAAACTATTATATTGATTTAAAAAATTATTTATTAAATTATTTATATGAATATCACTTTTAGAATTTTCAGAGACATAGATTACCTGATTTTCTTTTCTTAAATGTTTGTTTTTAAAATTTTTTAAATCGACATTAAGCATTACCTAAAAATATTTTTTATTCTTTCAATCGTTTTTTTATTTATATTTACATCATAGTTATTATTTATGACAGTATCATAACTTTCGAATAATAATTTTCCTATTTTGTCTTTAGATATTTTTTGATATTTTGTAAAATCTTTTTCTGATTTATTTAAATTGGTAGAATTTATCTCTACTACATTAAATATATAAATATTATTATCATTATCAGCAACTAAATTAAATTTACCTTTTGGAGTATTATAAATCACCTGAAGAGACTCCCATGGCAATACTTTGGTATCTTTTATATTTTTTATGACTATTTGATCTATTTGATTTGAAATTTTGATAAAATCATTTCTATTGAAATCATTGTTTCTAATTTTTTCAAGAAGTTTGTTATTTAATTTTATCTTTTCATTTAGTAAAATTTGTGTCAACACCTCATTATAAAAATTTGAGCCTTTTTTAAATTCAGGTATTTTTTTTCGACTATCTTTTATTTCATATAATAAAAAAAACTCCTCTTGCTCAATTAAATTTATCTTATTATTTTTTTTAGAGTAAATTAAATCTAACAATTTATTTTCTTTATTAACCTTTGGCCTAAAATTATTTGTTATTACTATTGGTAAATCATATATTTTTGAAATTTCTTCAATTTTAAAATTATTATTAATCTTATTTTCAATATCATCTAATATTTCAAAAAATTGTTCATTAAAGTCTTTTTCGTTAGTTATTTTAATTGGATCAATTATCAGATATTTGAAATCTATAAATTCTTTCGATAATTTTTCTTTATTTTTGTCTATGAATTCTTTTAATTCTTCTTCTTTAAAATCTTTTTTATAAATATTTTCTAGATTAATAAAATCTATTTTTATTTTTTTATTCTCATAAATATAGAATTGATTTGAAATAAAATATGGATTTTTGATACCACCTTTAATAAAATTAAAAAGATCAGTTTGAAGTTCGTTGTTTTTTAACTGTAATTCGTATTGTGGTGCCGAAATATTGTTTAATAAAAGAAATTTTTCATACTTTATTCTTGAAAAGAACTGATTATCATCCTTGAACTCTGGATTTGATTTTATTTTTTTTAATAATATTTTATCATTTAAACTTAACGCTCTTTTATCAATTTCCATTAAAATAATTTCTTTTGATATTAAATCATTTAATAGAGTTTCTAAGTAATTATTTTTTAAATTCTCTCTAATATACTCATCACTAAAACCTAAATTTCTAATATGATTTGTAAAATCTTTAATAGATATATTTTTGTTATTAATTTTAACTACTGTATTTTTGTTTCCACCACTGAATACACTACCCATTCCCCAAAAGACAAAAGGTACAATTATTATCGCTATTAGTATGCCAGCGAATCTGCTTTTTGAAAAATTTCTTAAGTTATTAAGCATAATTATTTTTTTAAATGATATACAAAGACAACTCTATAAATTATATTTTTAATGATGACAAATGATAAAATTTATTTTGTAGCAAATTGGAAAATGTTTGGCTTATTAAATTCTGTCGATAGAATAAACAAGGTAATAAATTTAAGTAAAAAAAGGACTTTTAAAAACATAAAAATAGTTTATTGCCCACCAATTACAATTTTGTCGACTTTTGCTAATAAAATAAAAAATAAAAATATTAAACTTGGTGCTCAAAATATTTATCATATTGAAAATTTTGGATCATATACTGGCAATGTAAACGCTAAAATGATTAAAGATATAGGAGCTACTTATGTAATACTTGGTCATTCTGAAAGTAGAAAAGATGGAGATAATGATAACATTATAAATAAAAAAATTCAAATAGCTCTAGGAGAGAAAATTAAAGTTATTTTTTGTATTGGTGAAAATCTTATTGAAAGAAAAAAAAAAAGAACTTCAGTTGTTTTAAAAAAACAAATATTCAATGCATTAAAGGGCATAAAGAATATTAAAAATATAATTTTTGCTTATGAACCTGTTTGGTCTATTGGCACAGGTAAAATATTGAAACCTAAAGATTTATATCATGACATTAAAAATATAAAAACAATTATAAGAAAGAAATATAAGTCAAATAAAATTAAAATACTTTATGGAGGATCTGTAAACCCAAAAAATATAAAAGATTTTAAAAAAGTAACTAATTTGTCTGGTTTTCTTATTGGTGGTGCCTCACAAGATCAAAATAAATTTATTGATATAATAAATAAAACATTTAATTAAATCATATGGAAAATATATTACTTACAATTAACATCGTACTTGCTGTTATATTAGTTATAATTGTACTATTTCAAAAATCTGAGGGTGGAGCCCTTGGTATTGGTGTTTCACAAGATAATTTCATGTTTTCAAGAACCGCAGGTAATTTTTTAACAAAATCTACAGCTGTAATTGCCACACTTTTTATAATTTGTAGTCTAGCATTAACAATTGTTACACGAGATGACGCAATACCAACTTCATCAGTGCTTGATAGTGTTGAAGAAAAAAGTGATGATATGCCTGAAATTCCAGAAAATAAAAATTAATACTTTTATTTTTTTCAGATTAGGTCTATAAGATAATTCCATGGCGCGATATATCTTTGTCACTGGCGGCGTGGTTTCTTCTCTAGGTAAAGGTCTTTCTTCTGCTTCCCTTGCTTATTTATTGCAATCAAGAGGCTATAGGGTTCGCTTAAGGAAACTAGATCCATATTTAAATATAGATCCGGGTACCATGAGTCCATTTCAACACGGTGAAGTTTTTGTAACAGATGATGGTGCTGAAACAGATTTAGATTTAGGTCATTATGAGAGATTTTCAGGAGTAACAGCAAAGAAAACTGATAATATTACAACTGGAAAAATTTATAGTGATGTTCTGAGAAAAGAAAGAAAAGGACAGTATCTTGGAAAAACAGTTCAAGTAATTCCTCACATCACTGATAGAATAAAACAATTTATTCGACACGACACGTCTAATGAAGATTTTGTAATATGTGAAATAGGAGGTATTGTAGGTGATATTGAAAGTCTACCATTTATTGAGGCAATAAGACAATTCTCAAATGACATAGGAAAAAAAAATGCCTTATTTATACATTTAACGTTAGTTCCATATTTAAAAGCTTCAGATGAAATTAAAACCAAACCAACTCAACATTCTGTAAAAGAATTAAGAAGTATAGGTGTTCAACCTGATATAATTATTTGTAGATCAGAGAGACCCATACCTCTAGGACACAGAAAAAAGATATCTTTGTTTTGTAATGTTGATATTAAAAATGTAATTGAAACAATTGATGTAAAAACCATTTATGAGGCACCGATTAGTTTCGCAAAAGAAAAATTAGATATTCAAGTTTTAAATTATTTCAAACTTAAGTCAAAAAAATCAAATAATCTAACTCCATGGAAAAAAATAACAAAAATTACTCTAAATACTAAGAAACAAGTTAATATTGCAATAATTGGTAAATATGTTGAGTTAAAAGATGCTTATAAATCTTTGGATGAAGCATTAACCCATGGTGGAATTGCTAATAATCTTAAAGTAAATTTAATTAGAATTGATTCTGAAAAATTAAAAGTAGGTGAAATTAAGGAAAAACTTAAAAAAGAATCGGGAATTTTGATACCAGGTGGATTTGGTAAAAGAGGAACTGCAGGAAAAATTGAAGCAATTAAACATTCTAGAGTTAATAAAATTCCATTTTTAGGAATTTGTTATGGAATGCAAATGGCGATCATTGAATTTGCAAGAAATCAATTAAAAATAAAAAAAGCAACATCTTCTGAATTTGACAAAACAGGAATTCATATTATTGGTCTGATGAATGAGTGGGAAAAAAGAGGCAAGAAAATTAAAGGAACAGATAAAGATCTTGGTGGAACAATGAGACTTGGTTCATACGATGCTATATTAAAGGACAATACTAAAATTAGGCAGATTTATAAGTCCAAACTTGTAAAAGAAAGACATAGACACAGATACGAAGTAGATATTTCTTATAAAGATAAATTTGAGAAAAATGGATTATTATTTTCTGGTTTATCCCCAGATAATAAGCTTCCAGAGATAATTGAGCTCAAAAACCATCCATGGTTTATAGGTGTACAATTTCATCCCGAATTTAAATCTAGACCTTTGTCTCCCCATCCATTATTCTCATCTTTTATCAAAGCAGCAAAAAATCACAAATGAGTGCTATAAAAGTAAATTGTGGAAATATAGAAATCTCAAATAATAATAAAATTTGTATTATTGCTGGGCCTTGTCAGCTTGAAACTGAACAGCATGCAATGGATATGGCAGGCAAAATTCAAGAGATTACTAAGAAGTTTAGTTTAGATTTTATTTATAAAACATCCTTTGATAAAGCTAATCGCACAAGCTTAAAAGGCAAAAGAGGTGCTGGTTTAGATGCCTCTCTACCTGTTTTTGATAAAATTAAAAAGGAGTTTAATATTCCAATTTTAACAGATATTCACAATACTGATCAATGTTCTGTAATTTCAAATTTTGTAGATATTTTACAAATACCAGCTTTTTTATGTAGACAAACAGATTTACTTGTAGCTGCAGCAAAAACAAATAAAATTATTAATGTTAAGAAAGGTCAGTTTTTAGCACCGTGGGACATGATAAATGTAACAGAGAAAATATCAGAAAATGGAAATAAAAATATTTTGGTGACTGAGAGAGGAGCAAGTTTTGGTTATAATACTTTAGTTTCAGATATGAGATCATTACCGATTATGGCAAAGAATGGTTACCCAGTTATATTTGATGCCACACATTCAGTACAACAACCCGGAGGTCTTGGAGAAAAGAGTGGAGGTCAAAGAGAGTTTGTAGAACATTTGTCGAGAGCTGCAGTAGCGGTAGGTGTTGCGGGTGTTTTCATAGAAACACATCAAGATCCTGACAATGCACCATCAGATGGACCAAATATGCTTCCGTTAAAAGATTTAGAAATTCTTTTAGAACAATTAATAGAAATTGATCAAATAGTTAAACAAAACAAGTGACAAAAATTACAAATTTAAAGGCAAGGCAAGTTTTTGATAGCAGAGGGAATCCAACAATAGAAGTTGAAATTTTTTGTGGTAAACAAAGCGAAATATCAATTTGCCCATCAGGTGCATCTACCGGAACATTTGAAGCTTTTGAAAAAAGAGATAAATTTAATAAAAAATATCTTGGTAAAAGTGTCTTTTCTGCCGTTAAAAATGTTAATACTTTAATAAGAAAAAAAATCATCAATCAAAACGTTCATAATCAAGAAAATATTGATCACATTTTAATTAAATTAGATGGAACAAAACAAAAAAAAAAACTTGGAGCTAATGCGATTTTAGCAACTTCAATGGCAGCAAAAAAATTATCTGCTAAAATAAAAAAAATACCTTTATACAAAGCATTTTTTAAAAAAAAAAGACTTTCGTCTTCCTTATCCATTAATGAATGTGATAAATGGAGGAGCTCACGCAAACAATGGTCTTAGAATTCAAGAATTTATGATTAGACCAGACTCTGCAAAAAAATTTTCTGATGCTCTAAGAATGTGCTTTTTAGTAATTAATAATTTAAAAAAACTTATTAAAAATTCTGGTCATTCAACCTCTGTAGGTGATGAAGGTGGTTTTGCACCTATGATTAAAAGTAATAATGAAGCCTTAAAATTAATCACAAAAGCTATTTCTCAAACTGGTTATAAGAATGGTAAAGATATTTCAATCTGTTTAGATGTTGCTGCAAATGAGTTAATTAAAAAAAATAAATATTCAATTCATTCAGAAAAACTTGAAACTGTAGATAAATCAATAATTAAGTATTTGAACCTTGTGAAGAAGTATAAAATTAAATCTATTGAGGATCCATTTGCAGAAAATGACTGGAACGCATGGAGTAAATTAATGTCCAAAAATAAACTTAAAACTCAGATTGTTGGTGATGATTTATATGTGACAAATTTAGAAAGGTTAAAAATTGGTTTTTTAAGACATTCATCAAATGCAATTTTAATTAAATTAAATCAGATTGGCACCGTAACGGAGACTTTAGAGGTTATAAAATTTGCTAAATTAATTGGTTTTAAGACAATTATATCTCATAGATCTGGAGAAAGTGAAGATACATTCATTGCTGATTTAGCAGTTGGTACCGACTCAAATCAAATAAAAACAGGCTCTCTTGCAAGGTCTGAAAGAGTAGCAAAATATAATCAATTAATTAGAATAGAAGAAAACCTTGGCACCAAGGCTAAAATGAATAAAATTACTTAGTGTTTCAAAAATTAAAAAAAAACTACTTTTTAATAATATCAACGTTTTTAATAATTTACTTTTTTTTTAATCTTTTAGATGGTGAGAGAGGCCTTATATCATACTTGAAAAAAAGAGACATTTTATCAAATTCCAAAATTGAAAAATTTAAACTAGAAGATGAAATAAAAAACTTAGAGCATAAAAATCTATTGCTAAATGAAAAATTAGACCTTGATTATATAGAAATATTAATAAGAGATAAATTTATGTTTGGAAAAAAAAATGAAAAAACCTTTATTATAGAAATCAATAAAAATGAAAAATACAATTCGACACCCCGAAAAAATAAATAAGCCATTCAATCCAATTAAAAAGAAACCAAGCTGGATCAAATCAAAGTTTTTAAACAGCAAAGAGTTTTTTTTAACCAAAACTATAGTAAACCAAAATAACTTAAAAACCGTTTGCCAAGAAGCAAATTGTCCAAATATAACTGAGTGTTGGAGTAAAAGGCATGCAACTTTTTTAATTATGGGGAAAATTTGCACTAGAGCTTGTGCATTTTGTGATGTTTCAACAGGAAAACCTAATCCACTTGATATTTTTGAACCCTTTAAAATTGCAAATGCCATAAAAAAATTAAATCTAAATCATGCAGTAATTACCTCAGTAAACAGAGATGATTTATATGATGGTGGAGCGCAACATTTTTATAACGTAATTACTGAAATAAGAAAAATTAATCATACAACAACTATAGAAGTTTTAACACCAGATTTTCTTAGAAAAGAAAAATCATATTTAAAAGTTGTTGAAGCTGAGCCCGATGTTTTTAATCACAATATTGAAACAGTTCCTAGTCTTTATAGAAAAGTAAGACCTGGTGCAAGATATTTTTCTTCATTAGAACTATTAAAAAATGTGAAATTAGTTAATAAAAATATATTTACAAAATCTGGTATTATGATTGGTTTAGGTGAAAATAAAGACGAAGTTTTACAGGTTATGGATGATTTAAGGTCTGTAGATGTTGATTTTTTGACAATTGGTCAATATTTACAACCATCGGCAAAGCATCATCCTTTAGAAAAATATTACAAACCAGAGGAATTTGAGGAATTTAAAAATATAGCAGCATCCAAAGGTTTTTTACTGGTATCATCTTCACCGTTAACAAGATCCTCTTACCATGCTGACGATGACTTCGCTATGTTAAAAAAAAATAAAATAAACCCTCCAAATGCCCAAAGCATCAGTTAAAAGATTAATTAAATGCAAAAAAGAAAAACTAATCGAGCTTGTTTTGGATATAGAAAAATATCCTGAATTTATCCCTTTTTGTTTAAACTCTAAAGTTTATGAAAAAAAAAAAAATCAAGAGCTTATATTAATTATCGCAGATTTAACTATTGGAAAAGGTCCTTTTAAAGATACATATAAAAGCGATGTTAAATTCAATAAAAAAAAAGATTCTATTTATGTAACTAATATTGATGGACCTTTAAAACATCTAGAAAATAATTGGCGTTTTAAAGAACAAAATAACGTTACCGAGGTTTCCTTTGATATTAATTTTGAATTAAAAAATGATTTTTTAAATATAATAATGACTAAATCTTTTCAATATGGCCTTAATAAAATTGCTGATGCATTTCAACAAAGGGCAGAAGATTTATTTAATAAAAGTTAAAATTAAATTTAGAGATTTATTTACAGTAGCTTTTTGGATTGAAATTCGTTTTTTATCCTTAAAAGTGAATTTTTTTATAATTATTCTGTTCCCTTTTTTAATACCTATATATACCAAACCAACTGGCTTGTCCTTAGTTCCTCCTTTAGGGCCAGCGATTCCAGTAATAGATACAGAAATACTAGTTTTGCTAATCTTATTTAAATTTTTTACCATATAAAGACATGTTTCGTAGCTCACTGCACCATGTTTCATTATGATTTTTTTTGGTAATTTGAGTATATTGACTTTAGCTTGATTTGAATAAGTAACCAAACCAAGAGTAAAAACATTAGAAGACCCTGAAATTGAAGTGAGTGTACTTGAAAGCAAACCACCTGTACAAGATTCTGCAAAAGAAATTTTTAATTTTTTTTTACTTAATAATTTTACTAATTTTTTAGCAAGTTTTTTCATGCAGTAATGACTATATACAAAACAAGAACGGCAACAACATATAATCCTGCACAGACATCATCCATTACAACTCCAAAACTATTCTTAAAGTTTTTATCATAATAACTTACAGGAAATGGTTTAGTAATATCAAATATTCTAAATAAAAAAAACATTATGAAGTAAATAGTTAACACTTGACTAGTTTCTTTTATTCCATCATGAGCAATTTCATAAAGACAAATAGGTATCGATTGACCAATAAATTCATCAATAACTATTTCTTTTGGATCTTTGTTCTCAAGATTTTTTATAAAAATATTTATTGAATACAGTGATATTAAAAAAAATAAACAAATTATAATTAAAACAATATCGGGTGAAAAATCAAATATGTGAAAAATAAAAAATAATATAATGACTGTAACTAATGATGCAATACTTCCAGGAATTTTAGTTAATTTTCCAATACCAAATAAAGTTACAAATAAATAATTTATTTTATTAAACATGTTTTGATAAAGATGCTATTACTTCACAAGCAATAGCTTTTTTCTTTCCTATTAAACCTAATTTTTCAGTTGTTTTACCTTTGATATTTATTTGATTTATTGAAATATTGCATAATTTTGAAATTATTTTTTTAATTTTTGACTTATAGTTTTTAATTTTAGGAGTTTGTGTAATTATATTTATATCTATATTATTTATTCCAAAACCTTTAATTTCAATCTGAGAAATAACTTTTTTTAGTAGTATAGTTGATCTAATATTTTTAAATTTTTGGTCACTATCAGAAAACATTTCACCGATATCTCCTAACCCAGATGCTCCTAATAAAGCATCTGTTATAGCGTGTAAAACTGGGTCGCCATCTGAATGTCCAAGAGTACCAACTTTTGATTTAATTAGCACACCTCCTAAATAAAGTTTTCGTTTAGGAACAAGTCTATGAATATCAAATCCAATTCCATACCTGTTATCTAACTTATTCTCTAAATCATTTTTGGTTGTAATTTTAATATTTTTTCTTTCACCATTAATAAATTTAACATCCAATTTGTTATTTAAAAATAAAGATGATTCGTCTGTTATTTTTTTTTTGTTTTTTTTAAATAAATCAAAAATAGTTTTAAATTTAAAACCTTGAGGTGTTTGTGTAATCAAAGCATTTTCTCTTTCAAAATTAATATATTTTTTTTGATGCTTAATTTTTAAAGAACTATCAATTTTTATAACTGGTACAACTGCGTAATTCTTTGCTAAAGCATCATTAATTTTTTTTAAAATCTTTGTGGAAAAAAAAGGTCTAGCTGCATCATGAATTAATACATGGCTAGGTTTGTATTTATTTAAATATTTAATAGCTAAAAATGAGGATTCCTGACGTGATTTGCCTCCATGTATAATTGTTATTTTATCCTTATCTAAAAATCGGAGATATTTTTTATGAGATTTTTTTATTACAACTATAATTTTTTTAAAAATATTAGATTTTAAGGCTTTATCAATAGAGTATTGTAAAATGCTCTTCCCACATATATATGAATATTGTTTAGGTATACTAGACTTAAATCTTTTACCTGTGCCAGAAGCTAATATGACAAAATACTTATTCATTGGTTATTTTTTAAAATATAATTATAGTTTTAATTTATGTTTAGATTTTTAAAAAGAAATAAATTTTTAACATTCATATTTATAGTTACACTAATATCAACTTTTACAACATTTCTAACCTTTATTAACAAGAGTTTTGTTACTTTAAATGAAAATAATTTATTAATTCTAATTATAATAAATATTACTTTGCTAATTATTTTTTTTGGATATATTTTTTTTGAAATTAAAAATTCAATTAAAAGCAATATAAATGTAAGAGGCTCAATAGCAAATAGAAAATATATAGTATTTTTTTCATTATTTACTCTTATACCATCAGTTTTGATATCAATTTTTTCATTATTTTTATTTTCTTTTGCATTAGAAAAATATTTTGATGAAAAAATAACTACCGCTGTTAATAACTCATATGATTTAGCTAGAATTTATGTAAATGAAAAAAGAAATAAAATAGAGTCAGATATTATACTTGTTTCATTTGATTTAAATAAGAACTATGAGATTTTTAAAAATGACAAAAAAAAGTTTCAAAATTATCTTAATACCCAAAGAGTATTTAGAAATTTAGATCAAATTCACATTTTGGATAATAATAAAAAGATTTTATTTTCTTCATCACAAACCAATTACCAACCTGTGGAAAAAAAAGCTTTTGAAATGGTTAAAAACGATGACAGACCATTAAAAATTATCAATGCTTTTGAAAACAAATCAGCTGCTGTAATTAAATTACAGAGTTTTGAAAATACTTTTTTGTATATTGTTAAATTTCTTGATCAAAGAGTCTCAGATTATCTAAAGGATTCTGAGGAAGCTGTAAATTTTTATTACACTGTTGAAAGTCAAAACACGGGTATAAAACTTTCTTTTGCGATTATTTATATTTTAATTGTAAGTTTACTTTTATTTTTAGCCATAACAATAGCTGTAAGATTTTCATCAAGATTTTTTATTTCAATCAATAATTTAATCACAGCATCTGAAAGTATTGGTAAGGGAAATCTAGATATTAAAGTTCCTGAATTAAAAGCAGATACAGAAATGGAAGTTTTAAATTCAAACTTTAATGCCATGATTGAGAAATTAAAAAATCAACAAGATAAATTATTAATTTCGGAAAGACATGAAGCTTGGGAAAGTATTGCAAGAAAATTAGCACATGAAATTAAAAATCCTCTTACTCCAATTCAATTAACTATTGATAATCTTAGATCTAAATATCAAAAATATATAAGCCCTGAAAATAAAAGAAATTATGAAAATAATTTAAAGCTTATTTTAAAACAAATTAAGCAAATCGAGAATTTGGTTAACGAGTTTTCCGATTTTGCTAGAATGCCCAAACCCCTATTTCAAAAAAATGACTTTATTGAAATAGTAAATGCAAATATCTCTTTACTTAAAAGTATTAATGCAAAAATTAATATTAATTTTCAATCAAATAACGAAAAAATTCATATTTTTTGTGATTACGAACAAATGAACAGAGTCATATTTAACTTAATTAAAAACTCAATTGAAAGTATTTTAGAAAAAGCAGATAAATCAAGCAATTCAGCTATGAATATTAATATAGAAATTTCAACTAGAAGAGACTATATAATACTTAATATCATTGACACTGGAGTTGGTTTCGATGAGAATAAAATTAAAGAATTAACTAAACCATATTATACAACAAAAAAAAAGGGTACTGGACTAGGATTATCGATAGTTAATAAAATTGTAAATGATCACAACGGATCTATAAAATTTTCAAACTTAAAAGAAGGTGCAAAGATACAATTAATATTGCCTATTGAAAAAAAATAAAAATGTCATTTGAAATTTTAATAATTGATGATAATTCCGATATACGATTTCTGCTAGAGGAGCTTATTTCAGATGAGGGATATTCAACTAGATCAGCAGCCAATTATAGTCAAGCACTTACAGAAATAGACAAAAAACTTCCAGACCTAGCTGTTATAGATGTTAAATTAGATAAAGGAGATAATGATGGAATTGAACTTTTAAATCATATTAAAAATAAAAATAAAGATACCCCGGTTATTATGATTTCAGGTCATGCAAATATAGAAATGGCTGTTAACTCTCTTAAATCAGGAGCTTTTGAATTTTTGCAAAAACCATTTGAAAAAGAAAGATTATTAAACTTTATTAAAAGAGGTATTGAAAACAATGAACTCAAAAAAGAAAATCAAAATCTTCAATCAAAATTATTTCATACTTTTGACTTAGTTGGTAAAAGTTTAAACATCAAATCAATTCAAAATTTGATTGAAAAAGTTTCTTTAACCCAGAGTAGAGTATTCATATATGGTCCAACAGGATCAGGAAAAGAACTTATTGCTAGGAAAATTCACAAATTATCTAAAAGAAATAGATCACCTTTTATCATTATAAATGGTGCATTGTTAGATAACAAAAAATACGAATTAGAATTATTTGGAGAGGAAAATAAAGACGGATCAATCTCTTATGGAGCTTTAGAAAAAGCTTCGGGTGGAACGCTTTTAGTTGATGAGGTTTCAGATATTCCACTTGAAACCCAATCAAAGATATTAAGAGTAATAATAGATCAAAAATTTAAAAGAATTAATGGCAATCATGATATTAAAGTGGATGTGAGAATAATTTGCTCAACAAGCAAAGATATAAATCACGAGATATCGTCTGGAAACTTTAGGGAGGATCTTTATCATAGGTTAAATGTTTTTAACATTAAAATTGAACCTTTAGCATCAAGAATTGAAGATATACCAGTTCTTACTGAATATTTTTTAAAAAATATTTGCAAAAATTATAATATTTCTGAGTTTAAAATAGAGGATAACAATTATTTATTAAATTATAATTGGCCAGGCAATGTTAGAGAACTTCGAAATTTAGTAGAAAGAGTTGCAATTTTATCCAGGGGTCAAAGTAAAAATCAAATTTCACAAATTATTAAAGAATCTTTGAATAAGAACCAAGATAACATCGAAGATATTGGCGATAAACTTAAGGTTCCCTTAAAGGAGGCTAGAGAAAAATTTGAAAAGGAGTATTTGACAAGCCAACTTAAAAAATATGGTGGTAATATTTCAAAAACTGCAAAATTTGTTGGTATGGAAAGAACAGCATTGTACAGAAAGCTTAAATTATTAGGAGTTAAAGATTTAAATTAATGAATATAATAATCTGTGGTGCAGGTAGGGTAGGTTTTACGATTGCAAAAATTCTTTTAGATCAAGACCATTCGATAACTATCATCGATCAATCTAGTGAAGATATTCAAAAAATCAATGACCAATTAGATGTAAAAGCCATAGTTGGAAAAGCAACATGGCCTAGTGTGTTAGAAAAAGCAAATCCAAGCGAAGCAGATCTTTTGATAGCCGTTACTAGAAATGATGAAATAAACATGCTTATTTGTCAAATTGCACATTCTATATTTAAAGTCCCAAAAAAAATTGCTAGAATCAGGTCTCAAGATTATTTAAGTCCTAAATATAACCAATTATACAGTAAAGAAAATTTGCCTATTGATTTTATAATTTCACCAGAACTAGAAATAGCAAAGTCAATTCTAAGAAAACTTGAGACACCAGGAGCTCTTGATAATGTAACTTTTGCAGAAAATAAAATAAGACTTTTGGAAATCCTTATTGAAAAAAATTGTCCAATTTCTAATATTAAATTAAATGAACTAACTAAAAAATTTCCAAAATTAAATGCAAATATTTTAGGTGTAATAAGAGATGAAAAATTTGTTATCTTAAAGAAAAATGATCTTATGCAAGAAAATGATAAAGTTTATGTAGTTATTAATTCTTCTCAAATTAAAGAAACTCTTCAGGCTTTTGGGCATAATGAAAAAATAGCTAATAAAATTCTTATCATTGGTGGTGGCAATATTGGTTTTAATTTAGCTAAAAATATAGAGGAAAATTTTGACTCAGCCAGAGTGAAGATAATAGAAAAAAATAAAGATAGGTCAGAATTTATAGCAAATGAGTTAAACAATTCAATAGTCATCAATGGCAATGGATTAGATGAAGAAGTTTTGAATGAATCTAATATTGATGAGGTAGAGACGGTTTTAGCATTAACTAATGATGATGAAGATAATTTAATGATCAGTGTTCTTGTTGAAAAAGTTTCAAAAAATAAAAGAACAATGGCTTTAATAAATAAGCCAAATTATTCTATACTACAATCATCTCTTAAAATAGATGACCTAATTGATCCAAGGATGACAACTGTGTCTACAATTTTAAAACATGTTCATAAAGGAACTATAGAAACAGCATATTCAATTTTAAATGGTGAGTATGAGGTTATAGAGGCTGAAATAATAGAAACCTCAGAGCTCATTAACAAAGAATTAAAAAATACAAATTTACCAGACGAGGTTAGGATTGGAGCAATACTTAGAAATGAGGAAGTGATTATACCTAGGTCAAATTTTGTTTTTAAAAAAAAAGATACTGTTGTTTTCCTTTCTAAAAGAGATCATTTACCAATTATAGAAAACATGTTTAGAATAAGTTCTATTTAAGAAATGTCTAAATTAAGTCAGATTTATTTAGGTGGTTTTTTTTTACTAACATCGATAATATCTTTTTTTAACATATTGTATTGTTATTACTTTGAAATTTTTTACAGCTTGAATGGCTTTATCTATTTATCAATAGTTTCATTAATTTTGTCATTTGCTTTATTTATTCAAGATAAAAAAAATATGAAAATTGTAATTTATGAAAAAATTCTAATTGTAATCTTGGGTTATATTTTTATACCATTAATCTTTGTAATACCTTACTACTTTGGAAGTTATGATATAGCTTTCATCGATTGTTATTTTGAAAGTATATCAGGTTTTACATCTACGGGATTTACAATTTTTGATAATATTAAACATATAGATGAGAGCTTAATAATTTGGAGATCTTCGACCCAATGGATTGGTGGAATTTATTTCTTATTTTCGATTATTATTTTGATTGATATTTTTGATAATAATTTAAAAAAATCTTTAACTAATTTTCTATCGTTCAACACTAATGAAATTATAAAGCAATCATTTAAAGTTTTAATACTTTACAGTTTAATAACAATTTTAATTTTTTTTATTCTAAAATTTATTAATCTAAGAAGTTTTGATTCCTTAAATTTATCTCTTAGTTTAATTTCTTCTGGAGGATTTTTACCTTTTAAAAATATTGAAGCGATAATAAATACTGACTTTAAAAGGTTTGTATTCTCTATTTTAATGCTCTTATCATTTTTTAGTATATTTTTAACTTACAATATTGTCTATTTTAAAAAAAAAGGAACAAGAGTATTTTTAGAAGATCTAAATCTTTTTATTTATTTAATTGTAATAGTATTTATTTTTTTAATTTTTTATAGATTTGATAACAATTTTTCCTATATTTTCTTTTCAATAACGAGTAGTATATCTAACATTGGTTTTTCTTTCAAAGAAGTACCTTTAAATCTTATCTTTATATTTTTTGTTTTAACAATTATTGGAGGATCATTTTTTTCCACTAGTTCTGGACTAAGATTTATAAAGATTTATTCTTTAGTTAAATTTTCAATTAATGAATTATTATCACACTCAAAGCCAAACCATATATTTAAAAATAAAATACCATTTACAGACAGTTTTATTTTAATGAGTGATATAGAAAAGTATTTTTTGTCAATTTTGATTTTTATTTTATCATTATTCACTATTTCATTTCTTCTTACTCTTGGTGGCTTTAATTTTGATGAGTCCTTTAAAATAGGCATACTAACAATTATGAATACAGTAAATTCATCTATGTATAATTTAGATGAATTTAGTTTTTCAAATATTACTAATTACTCTAAAATTATATTGATTATTTTTATGATTATAGGCAGAGTTGAATTTATAACAATTTTGATTTTGTTGAAAAAATTTCTTTTAAAAAGTTAAATTAATAATATAACACAGTTGAAGCGCCCTTAGCTCAGCTGGATAGAGCAACGGTTTTCTAAACCGTGGGTCGGAGGTTCGAATCCTTCAGGGCGCGCCATATAATTCACAATTTTCAATGATTATTTATCAATTTTAATATTGATGGATAATAAAGTTTCTGATTAACTTCATAAAATTCAAAATTAATTTTGAATTGATTGTATACAATTAAATAAAACGAGAGGAAGATATGTTTAAAAATATAACAAAAATCTTTTCATTTGTTTTACTAGGTTTGATGGTATTTGTTTATTCATGCGATCAAATGGGAGGACAACAAGGAAAAGGTCAATCTAAAACACTAAAAGCTACTCAGAAAAAAGGTTTTGTGAGATGTGGTGTTTCTCAAGGTCTTCCAGGATTTTCAAATGCTGACGCATCTGGAAATTGGACTGGTGTCGACGTTGATGTATGTAGAGCAGTTGCTGCTGCTGTATTAGGTGATGCAAGCAAAGTTAAATATACGCCTTTAAGTGCTAAAGAAAGATTTACAGCTCTAACATCAGGAGAAATTGATGTTTTATCTAGAAATACTACTTGGACACTATCTAGAGATGCTGATATAGGCTTAACATTTGTTGGTGTTAACTTTTACGATGGACAAGGTTTCATGGTAAGAAAAAATTCTGGTATTAAATCTGTAAATGACTTTAAAGATGGAATATCTGCTTGTACAAATATAGGTACAACAACAGAATTGAATATGAGAGATTTCTTTAATTCAAGAAATATATCATATGAACCTGTTGCATTTGAAAAAGCTGATGAAGTTGTAGCAGCTTATGATGCAGGTAGATGTGATACTTACACTACAGATAAATCAGGTTTAGCAGCTCAAAGAACTAAAATGAAAGATCCTAGTGAACATATGGTTTTACCTGAAACTATTTCTAAAGAACCTTTAGGACCAGTTGTTAGACAAGGTGACTCTGTATGGGAAGACATTGTAAGATGGTCTTTAAACGCTATGATAGAAGCTGAGGAGTATGGAATTACTTCTTCAAACGCAGACTCTATGAAAAACTCAGATAATCCAGCTATCAAGAGATTAGTAGGAGCTGAGGGTGAATTAGGTGCTGCATTTGGTCTTGATAATGAATGGAGTTTAAGAATTATCAAGCAAGTTGGTAATTATGGGGAAAGTTATAAGAGAAATATAGCTGATCCTGGTATTCTACCTGATAGAGGTCCAAATCAATTATGGACTAAAGGCGGAATATTATACGTACCACCAGCAAGATAATAAATCTTTAACAATCTAAAAAGGGCTAGATTTTTCTAGCCCTTTTTTTTATTAATGTTGAATGAATAATAAAATTAAAAAAATTATACCTCAGATTATAGTTTTACTTTTTTTATTTTTAGTTTTTGGTTTTTTTACTTTTAATGCCAATATTAACATGGCAACTAGAGGTATTGATTTTGGATTTGGTTTTTTAAGTCAGGAATCATCATTTGATGTTCAATTTTCTTTAATAGATTATGATGGATCCTACTCATATTTCAGAGCGTACTTAGTAGGACTTTTAAATACACTATTAGTTTCTTCAATAAGTATAATTTTTTGTACAATTTTAGGTGTATTTATTGGTGTCGCTAGACTTTCTCAAAATTATTTAATTAGAAATTCTGCTGCATGGTATGTAGAGTTTTTTAGAAACATTCCTTTATTATTACAAATTTTTTTTTGGTATTATGCTGCATTAAGAGCTTTACCACTTCCAGAAAAAGCTAGTCCAATTTTAGGTGTATCTTACTTAACTATTAAGGGTTTTTATATTCCATCTTTTGTATGGAGCAATTTGAATATTTTTTTATATAGTCTATTTGCAGCATTTATTTCAATTTTAATCATAAGATTTTATGCTAAAAAATTACAAGAAAATGAAGGCAAACAATTGCCAGTTTTTTATATATCAATTTCATTATTATTAATTTACCCAATATTGTCATTTTTTATTGGTGGAGTAAATTTATCTTTTGAATTTCCTGTATTAAAACAATTAGCACAAACTTCTTACATATTTGAGGGCGGCATAAGTTTGCCACCAGAGTTGATTTCACTAGTACTTGCTTTATCACTATATACATCTACATTTGTTGCAGAATGTGTACGTGCAGGAATTCAAGGAATAAGTAAAGGTCAAAGAGAAGCAGCAGCATCTGTAGGATTAAAACCTAATCAAATACTAAAACTAGTTATAATGCCACAAGCATTAAGAATAATTATTCCACCAACTACTAATCAATATTTAAATTTGACAAAAAATTCATCACTTGCTGCTGCTATAGCTTATCCTGATTTAGTTTTAGTTTTTGCAGGAACTGCACTAATGCAAACTGGAAAAGCTATAGAAATTGTATCAATAACAATGCTTACATATTTGTCTTTGAGTTTAGCAATTGCAGCTTTTATGAACTGGTATAACAAAAAAATTGAAATTAAGGAAAAATAAAATGAGTTTTTTAAATTTGATTAAACCACAGGAAAAAAACTTTTTTTCTTTCTTGATAGTTGGTACTATTTTAGTGTTTGTTTCAATTTTAGACGTTTTTTTAAATTCTTTTTATGATTTAAATTTTACATCAGCATTACCAAGTTTTTTAAATTTGTTTTTCCCTTTAATCATTGGTTTTATTGGATTGCATTTTATAAGGATAGAATACTCAGGGATTAAATTTATAGATTTAATTAATAAAAATATAAATACTAATAATTTTAATTCTGTTCTCACACTGCTAATTATATTTTCAATTATAAAAGCTATTCCACCTACAGTTAGTTGGATGATATTAGATGCAAACATTTCTGGGGATACTAAAGATGCATGTACAGGGGGTGGAGCATGTTGGACGTATATAAAAGTATGGTTTAGAAGATTTATGTATGGAATGTATCCTAATGAGCTGCATTGGAGAATAAATTCTGCTTTTATTTTAGTAATTGCATTAGGATTTGTAGGATATTTTTTCAAAGATAATCTAAAGAAGTATTTGGCATTATATTATGTAATTATTTATCCAATAATAGCTTTTTTAGTCATCTATTATTTAATTTCAGGAGGATCCTTTGGACTTACGTGGGTAGAAACAGGAGCATGGGGAGGTCTTTCTTTAACATTTATTGTATCTTTTTTCTGTTTAATTTTTTGTTTTCCATTAGGAATGCTTTTGGCTTTGGGAAGAAGATCAAATTTACCAACAATACGTTATATTTCTATTGGTTACATTGAATTCTGGAGAGGAGTTCCATTAATTACAGTTTTATTCATGTCATCAGTAATGTTTCCCATGTTTTTGCCTCAAGATTTTTTTATGGATAAACTGGTAAGAGTTATTATTGCAATAACTTTATTTGAAGGAGCCTATTGTGCAGAAGTTATTCGAGGTGGATTACAAGCATTACCAAGGGGTCAATATGATGCTGCTAAATCATTAGGAATGGGATATTGGAAAATGCATATTTTTGTTATTTTACCACAAGCACTAAAATTAGTAATCCCTGGAATTTGCAATACATTTTTAGCATTGGTCAAAGACACTCCATTAATTTTTGTTGTAGGATTGTCAGAACTTGCAGGTATGCTTGCATTAGCTAAAACAAATCCAAAATGGTTAGGTTTTGCAATGGAAGGGTATATATTTGCAGCTATAATTTTTTGGATTATTTGTTATGCTATGAGTAAATATAGTTATAATTTAGAGGCAAAATATAAAACTGAAAGGTAAAAATATGACAGAACCAATTATTAAAATAAATAATGTTAATAAGTGGTTTGGTGATTTCCAAGTATTGAAAGATATTGATCTTGAGGTTTTACCTAAACAAAAGATTGTAGTTTGTGGTCCATCTGGATCAGGTAAATCTACATTAATAAGATGTATAAACAGATTAGAGGAACATCAAAATGGAAGTATTATAGTCGATGGTAATGAATTGAACGAAAATACAAAAAATATAGAGTCTATAAGAGCGGATGTGGGCATGGTATTTCAACAATTTAATCTATTTCCTCATCTATCAATTCTAGATAATTGTACACTTGCACCAATATGGGTAAAAAAAATGCCAAAAAAAGATGCACAAGAATTAGCATTAAGCCAATTAGATAAAGTGCAAATTTCAGATCAAGCTAACAAATTTCCTGGTCAATTATCAGGTGGACAACAACAAAGAGCTGCAATTGCGAGAGCTTTGTGCATGCAACCAAAAATTATGCTTTTTGACGAACCAACCTCAGCTCTAGATCCTGAAATGATTAAGGAAGTATTAGATGCGATGGTTAATTTAGCTAAAGCAGGTATGACCATGATTGTTGTTACACATGAAATGGGCTTTGCTAAAGAAGTAGCAGATGAAGTAATATTTATGGATGAGGGTATGATAGTAGAAAAAGCTACAACAAAAGAGTTTTTTGCGAACCCAAAAAATGATAGAACCAAGCTCTTTTTAAGCCAAATATTGTAGTTTTTTTATTAAAAAACAAAAACTTCTTATTGACAGCTTTTAAAAATCTACAAAAATCCGTATTTTTTAAAAATTTTAGACCTTGCATAAAGTTTTGAATTTAGATTAACTACATTAAAATATTTATTTTAGAGGGGTCTAAATGGAAGATAATTTCAATAAACATCTTGGGTATAAACTCAAATTAAGAAGGCTAGCATTAGGTTTAACTCAAACAAAAGTTGCAAAAGCAATAAATGTGACATTTCAACAAATACAAAAATATGAAAAGGGAACAAATGGAGTTAGTTCGATAAGGTTATTACAATTATCCAATTATTTAAAAGTACCAATTAATTATTTCTTTGAAGATTTTTCGGAATATTTAATTAACGTTGATAAAGTAAAAGAAGGTCATATGACTGTTAATTATAATTTTCTAGTTAAAATTTACTCTGAATTAACTGAAGATCAAAAAATTAAATTTGGAAAAAACTTAAGTTCTGTAAAAGCAAATATTTCGAAAGCTGTTTAATTTTTGGCTCCTCGGGCAGGACTCGAACCTGCGACCAATTGATTAACAGTCAACTGCTCTACCAACTGAGCTACCGAGGAATGTAAAAATCTCA
>MDTA01157775.1_pt1 | contig 23502 bp, 21 predicted proteins | sample 811151 | NCBI WGS metagenome assembly MDTA01 (sample SAMN05326648, study PRJNA326480) | marine metagenome | isolation source: seawater | place: Indian Ocean: South | collected 2010
GATATCTACACTCATAGTTACGTAAACTGTTTTTTTCATTTTATCACCTATCTATTAACTATATCACAAACGAAATCTTTATAACTTTCTAGAGATTTATTATTATCTAGATTATAGTATTTTGTTAATAATTTTTCCCTTCTATCAGCAAATTGGTCAACATATTTATCAGTATCTTTTATAACCTTATCTAAAATGCTTTTCAAGTCACCAAAAGTATCAAACGAATCTCCTGGCATGATATCTAAAAAGTCATCAATAAAACCTTTTGATTTTTTATAATATTCATAATCTGGAATACAAAATACTTGAGGTCTAGCTAGAACACAAAATTCAACTAGAGTATTAGAATAATCATTCATTAGGATATCTGCTTCTAACATCATTTCATTGGTATCGTATAGAGAGTATTTTTCATCTATGTAAAGAATTCTTGACATATTATTTATAATTCTTTTAGGTTTATTAACAGAGTGGAGTGAATATATAAAATATAGATTATTTTTTTCCAAATAATTATTGAAACTTTTAGTGTCAAAATTAACTATATCTAACAAAGGTAAATTATAATTATAAGGACGCCATGTAGGTGTATATAAGATAAGTTTACTATCTCCAGAGACTTTGGTAAATAAGCTCTTTAGTATCTTTTTAGATAGCCTACTCTTATGTGCATGATCTAAGTCAAAAAACGCATCCATTTTTGGAAAACCTAAAACTTTGACTTTATTATCAGGTAAGTAGAACATTTCTTTAGCTAAATTTTGAGCGGTAAATTTTGATGTAAAATTCACAAAGTTAAATTTATTTATTTTATCAATTCTCATTTTTATCTCTTCTGAGTCTCCTAGGGCTGCTATAGTTGTTTTAGGTCCATAGCCATGAAAAATTGATATTTTAGTTGTTTTTTTAGAATCAGCTAAACCAAAAAGATTAAAATAGCTATCACCATCATTAAAAACAATCTTCATAAATAGCGACTTATAAATTAACTTAATAGGACTTCCATAAGAAAGATATCGCATTCCTTTGCTCTTGATATATTTTTTTATTTTATCTGATCTTGTAAACCAATATATTTCATAATCTGTATATTTAGATAAGTACTCAAATAAGTATCTACTATTTCCATTATAAGTGTAATTATTGATGCCGCTAAAGATTACAATATTCTTTTTTCTTACATAATCTTTTATCACAGAGAAAAGAATGGTGAATAATGAGTTAATAATTTTCTTTAGCATAATAGTCAAATTAGATATTTATTAACATTAACTAATGAGTATTTGTAACGCAGTCACTATGTATTATCTCTCTTAATCGCATCATATCATTACCTTGCGCAAATTTATTATCAAAGTAAGGTTTTATATATAGGTCTAAGTAATCATTGAGCTGATCATCATTTACTTGATGAAGCCAGTAGTCATGTAATTTCTCCACTTCCTCAAATAAGAGCGCTTTACACTTGGGTATATGATTTTCCATTGATTCAGAATCTTTGTACTGCCCATTTGCATCATAGCATATTGTTTTTTTTCTCGCGTACCAAGACTCAAATATTGCTGACGATTCGGGACCAGATACAGTTAAGTCAGACAAGCCTATTGCATCATACACAGATAAATTAATATCATTTGCATAAAGTATGTTTTTGCTATTTTGTATTTCATCTAATAAACTTATTATTTTTGCATTCGAGTGTAACTTGATATGTGTAAGTTTCTTCTTTGTTTTTAGGATATATAAGCAAGAGGGATTTTTGACAGATAATCGTAATAAAGAATCTAAATATGCCTCATATGAATTATTGTTTGAAACAGCAGTAAAACCCGTAGGAGAGTCAACAAAAGCAATAATTTTATCATATCCATCAATATTAAGTTTCTTAAGCAACTCACTCTTCTTATTTGATCTTTTAACAATAAGATCAGAAAATATCGGGCCTAAATTAATATATTGCCTGACTTCACTTTGTAGTGTCTTGAGCCAATCATTAGATACCTTACCGCTTATTACAGTATCATAATCCATATAGGTATAATCATGATAATGGCTAACAGTAGGATTTTTAATATTTTTTAATATATTTGTAGTGATAGAAAAATATATAAATATTTGTCTTGTTTTATTCTTTCGATGCATGTTTGATGATGCAAGATCATCAGCATTCATTATACTTATAACATTATCGGTTTTAATGTAGTGATAGAAAATATCCCATAGGAGAGTTTTTTTCAAAGTTATAAAGGCGGTACTAGCCATCCATGGGAATTTAAAAATTAGAGAGAGTAACTGGCATTTTCGTGTAAAGTATTTTCTGATATAAATGATTTTATTTTTATAACTATCAATTAATGATCCTGCATTATTAATATCAAATACATTATATTCTTTTTTCATATAATCTTTAATCCATATCTGATTTGAATTATAATTATTTATAAATAAAACATCTTTATGATTTATGTAGGTGTTATCAATAAGTAAATTATTTGGCGTAACTTCCCACCCATTTAAACCATCTTCCATATAAACAAGATATTTGTATTTATTCTTTATCGATAGTTTCATTTTATCCTTAAATATTAATTTAAATTCTGTGTAGAATAGACATTTAATAAAAAAGTAAAAAGCTTTTATGAAGTTCTTTATATAATTATAAGAAAAACAAATTATTGATAGTTTTATTGTTTTCGGGATTTCTCCAGCTTCCTCTAAACATTTATATATTGCGGTATTGATATTATTAGACCACAAGAAATTTTTTTCGTCTTGTATTTTATATTTATTTATTATTGATTGAGCATAAAAAACCGCTAAATATATGTTTTTAGTATCTTGCATAATACGTTGACTTATTAATCTCCTTGCAAAATTGTTATCACCAAAACCTGATAGTTTCTGTTCATATGATTTCTTGAAAACTTTATGGTAATGATTCTTCTCAAATAATGATGCCTTATAGTCGGCAAATCTAAAATCTGCAGCTGTAAGGATGTCGTCTTGAACTATGTTGATATTTAATTTTTTAGAGATCACATAATCATTTATGGCAAACTTATTGGACCAAATGAATATTCTTTGAAAGATATTTTTGTTAAAAAAAATTATATTATTCATTAATATAATTTATTACCAAGCTGTTCTTCCGCCATCTAGGTTTATAACTGCTCCATTCATATAGCTACTAGCATCACTACACATATACACGACAGTATCTTTGTACTCGTTAATATTAGCCATTCGACCCATTGGTATTAAGGCAGATATTCTCCTTGCAAATTCTTCGTCGTGATCGTTGTATACTGCTCCAGGCGCTAATGCGTTGCATCTAACGCCGTCTTTAGCCCAATATGTAGCGATGTAGCGCGTCATGCCAATAATGCCATGTTTGATAACTGAATAAGTTATAGGCTTAACCGTTTGTTCATTTTTGGATTTCGAGCTATCTTCATATAATCCTTGATTTGGTCCTATTATTCCTAAATCAGACGAGATATTTAGAATTACTCCCTTCTTCTGTTTTTTCATTTCAATTCCAAAATGTTTAGTACATAAAAATGCACCAGTTAAACCCACGGATATTTCCTGATTCCATTGATTGATATCAAAATCTTCTAACCGTGACTTATTCACAATGTCATTGTTTTCATACTTTGCATCTATAGCAGCGTTATTTATTAGAATATCAGGATTACATTGATACTCTTTTTGTATAATTTTTTTTGCTTTCAGAAGATCATCTTCTTTTGTTATATCAACAAGAAGTGTAAGAAAATTATCACTAAAGCTTTTTGAAAGATGATTACAACATTTATCTAAGGATTTTTCATTCTTATCAAGAATCACTACCTTAGAATTAGCTTCTAGCAATGCCTCGCAATGTTTAATTCCTAGTAAACCAGCACCACCAGTAACTACTGCCAAGCTATTCAACAAATTAAAGCTATTTTGCTTACTCATTAATGTTTATATAAAGTTGTGGTCAGCATTGAATATATGGATTCTTTTTGCATTCATCAATAAAAGTAATATTATCAATTAATGATTGCTTATAATTTAAATTATTTGATTTTGTGTTCATAAAATGCATGAACTGAATCTCAAAAAGTTTTTCATTGTCGATATTTTTTTTATGTACATATGAGTCCTTAATGCTAGTATTTATTCTCATGAATTGATTATCTATATCTAGTACAATACTAGCTTTTTCTCCTTTGATTTCAATTATCCTCTCAGATGATTCAGACATGAAATCCAAGCTAAAATTAATTTTATAATTATCATAAAATAGATCTAAATTAGCAGAATCCTCGACATCAAGACCAAAGCTGATCTTTTGATACACTTTTGATTTGATTTCATTTGGTTTTCCAAATATCCACATAATCAAATCAATTTCATGAGATTCCGTTAGCAGTACTCCCCCTCCAAGTTGACTATTGCAAGCATATAATTCTCTATAATTTTCATAAGGATGCCAATTCCTTACATTTGATTTTAGTTTAACATTAATTTTATTTATATTTCCAATTTCATTACTTTCTATGACTTTTTTAAATTGTTCTGTTAATGGGTGAAATCTTCTTTGATATGATATCAAGAATTTTGATTTATTCTTTTCTAAAATCTTTAAAACTTTATCTGCCTCATTTAGTGAAGCTGATCCTGGTTTTTCTGTAATTACATCTGCTCCTTCCTGAACTGCTCTTATAATAGCATCAGAGTGGAAAGATGTTGGATTTGAAATAATTACTAAATCAGGTTTTTCACTATATGCATCTTCAATATCATCATAAATTTTTATTTTGAATTTCGACTCTATTGTATTTGTATCATCTAACTGAAAGTCTTTTGTTAATAATGGCGTTTTAAAAGTACTTCTGTATGCAATGTAATTGGCATTTGGAATTATCTTTTTTATAATACGTAAATGACGTTGCCCTGCTCCGCCTAATCCTATAAAAAGAATAGTTTTATACATTATGATTCATTTTTAGAATTTTCTATAAAAAATCTAGAGAAGTCTAAATTATATTTAGCTGTATTTAATGGGTGATTTCCTCTTGTCGTCTCAAATACATATGCGCCATTATATTTTATTTTTCTAAATGCTTGAAATATATGACTAAAGTTTACTAATCCTGTTCCAAGTATCACGTTATTTTGCTCGGCATCCTTATCTTTAATATGAACATGTTTAATATTATTACCTAGTAGCTCTATATCTTTAGGTAAATTATGTCCGTATGCTACTCTATTGCCTGTATCAAAAACTATTTTTATATTTTCATGATTTAGTATTTTTATAAAATTCATTAATTCTTCGCCATTCATTATGGTTTCAAGTAAAATCTGTATTTGATACTTTCCTGCCAAATCTGCTATCTCTAATAAATTTTTGACGAAAACATCTTGATTATTGATGTTTATCTCGCTTTCATTAAAAAAAGGGAGAATATACTTCTTAATTTTTAATTTTCTACATTGCTCAATCAAATCAATGTTTTGCTGAAAGGTAGACGATTCATTAAAAGAGTTATCTATGATATAATCATTACATAAGCTATAAACGGATAGATTATTCTTATTGCATAATTCCAATATTTTATCTATTCCTGTACTACTCCAAATTGGATTTTCTGGATTATGAGAAATCTCTGCGATTAATTCAATGAAATCTATATTTAATTTAGATGCTGAACTAAATTCATCTTCCCAGTTATTATTTGGGAACCACTGTAAGCAATTTGGTGGGGATTGCGTTAATCTCCCTTGAATAATGCCAAACTCAATATTTTTACTCATTATTTTTACTTAAACTTTTAATAAGCTTCTTCAAAAGTCCTGCTTTTTTATAAGCGATTTTTAAATCTCTATAATTAGTTTTAAATTGCATAATTTCTTTTTGAATTTTTTCTGCTACTGGTGTAGAAATATTTTTATTATATTTTATCTTTTTAAAATACGACTTTATAGAGGGTTCATTATGAGGACAAACACAAGCGCCATAAAATCCATCTCCACCGATTTCAAGGTATTTATTGTAAAACTCTTTCCAAGTTATTCCTAAATATTTCTCCCCTAAATATCTAACTGAGAATGTGTAATGAGTATGCATATGGCCATCTGGTATCTTTTGTTCTATCATCCATTTACAATCTTTTATTGCATCTCTAAAAATCTGTGCGACTTTCTGTCGTTTTTTAACTATTTTTTTATGCGATTTAAGTTGACCTAGACAAACTGCGGCGACTATATGTGGCATTCTATAGTTTAATCCAATAGTGTCAAATCTTTCGTAATTTGGGTCTTGTACCTCAGAAATAGCTAACGATGTTCTTCCACCAGTAGCCGTCATATTTTTATACCCAATACCAGCAAATTTTCTTAATTTTGTCGCCAGTTTTTTATCATTAGTACAAATCATACCACCTTCAGTAGCACCGCTTAAATGTTTTTTATTTTCAAAACTCCAGATGCCGATATCTCCTGAACATCCAGCAATCCGATTTTTATATTCACCCGTAAAGTCTTGTGCATTATCCTAAATAATATAAAAATTATGTTTCTTTGAGAGTTTAATAATAGGGTCGATATCAACTGGAAGACCTTGAAGTGAAACGAGCATTACTGCTTTAGTTTTAGCAGATATTTTTTTCTCTATTGTTTTATCATTAACCAAAAAAGTCTCTTTATCAACATCTGCAAAAATAGGTGTAGCACCAACATGTATTGCTGCGTAGGCATCCATTACAACTGTCAGAGCTGGTATTATTACTTCGTCACCAGGTTTTAGATCTATTGCTGCTAAACTTGCATGTAAAGCAGATGTGCCGGAATTACATGCTATAGAATATTTAACCCCATAAAGTCTTGAAAATTCAGATTCTAGTTTGTCGACATAGTTTACATCTGTAGTCTTGTCTAAAACATCCAATACATAATCTATCTCTTTATTTGGAAATTTTGAATATTCATTCTTGATTTTCTTTATTTTATTAATATATTTTTTCATTTCTTTAATATTTACTTTTATCAATTTTAGCAGAATATAATTTATCCAATGGAGTGATAAATCTATCACCTAGTCTAATTTTAATATTTTTTGACTTATTTTTATTAAGTTTAAATTTTAAACCACCCTTAATAGTTGCTGTATAAATATAATCGTTGTCTATTCTATAAATTAATCCTGATTGATATGGATGGAACGTTATATTATTATCAGCTATTTGCGTATTAATGACAAACACTCTTTTATTGTTAATATAAGTACTTGCACCATCAAATGGTTTATCGAAAGCATTACAAAAATGCATAATATCTTGTGCACTCCAATTCCAGTCAATATACCCATTTTTATTCGTGTCCAATCTTGGCCAATAAAATGATTCTGATTCTCTCTGTTTAATATTTAACCAAGATTTATTTGACAGAAAGTCTTTAAATAAAATCTGCTCATACTTTGATATATAGTCATAACATTTTTCTAGATTTGTATATGATTTTGGAAATTTAATTTTTTTTCTAAGGATTATATTACCTCTATCTAGCTCTGGTGTTACGTAATGTATATTTAATTCAGTTTCTTTTATCCCTTGCATCAATCTCCATGAATGCCCAGCAGCACCTCTTTGTCCAGGCAAAGATAAATTATGATAATTAAAAATTTTATGTGGCATTATTTTTATAATTTCTTCAGGGATTATCCACCTACAGTGAACTGAAAAAATAATTGTGTTCTCTGATAAATGTTTACTGATGATAGATTCTTTAATACTGTCTATTATTTCAAAACTAATACTGTTTTTTATTAGAGCATCTCTAAATACACCCATGGTTTTTGTTGGATAATTAATCCTTTGTGAGTCAACTAATAATGTAAAATCAATATTCTTTTTATGACATTCAGATGCAAAGCCGAGAAATGGTCCATCTTCATTAAAACGATTTCCACCAATAAATATTATTTTAGCAATTTTAGTTTTTTTTATTTTACTCATCAATCCTCTTCTGGATTGGAAAACACATATGGCGTTGGTTGATTATTGTTGAGTTTCTTACATTCCAATGAATAATCTTTAATTTGTTTAAATATATCTAATCCAACATTATCACTCCATTTATCATGTAGTAATTTGGTAATTGACCCTAATTTACCATTACCAATTTTTAAACCATTGAATTTCGTCACTGGTAATAAACAAAAAGGTGTTGCGGTCATAAAGGACTCATCTGCAGTATACGCATCATACGTTTCAAGATTTTTTTCAATACATGGTATATCCAGTTCTTTACATAATTCAAATATATAATTTCTACTAATACCGACGAGTATGTTTCTTGGCTCTGGAGTATAAACTATGCCATTTTTAACGAAAAAGATATTATCACCACTGCCTTCTGCAATAAACCCATCTGGATCAAGTAACAATGCCCAATTATTTTCACCAGAAAAAAGTGATGCTTCAATATTGGCCATTTGATACCACATTCTGCTTCTGTTTTTAATCTTTGGTTCCATAAGATGAGCTGGTATTGCACGTTGGCTAGTGACTACTGCATTTATCCCTTTGTCAATTAAAACATCCATTCCAGCTACGGTCCATTTCAAAGGGAAATCTGCAACAATTACTGTTGGTTCTAATTTATTATCGAATATAGAAGAATAAATACCTAAAGGACCTCTGCTTACATTTATAAGCAGCCTATGTTCATCATGAGGTTCAAAAGCATCCTTGTTTTTTTCTATTGTTTCATGACAAATTTGTTCAAGCTCTTCAATTGTATGCTGGATTGGGATCCTTAGAATTTTTATCCCTACATATAATCTCTCTAAATGCTCTCGGAGTTTAAACTGTTTCTGATTAAAAGATCTAGTCATCTCAAATACCATATCACCAAACATCAATGCAGAATCGAATATAGATACCTTTGCATCCTTTTCATCAACATATTTACCATTCTGATAAACAACTCTATTTCTTTTCATTTTTTTCCTCACTTTTTATACATGCATTATATTCATCATATAAATAATGTTTAAAAATTAATTCAACAAATTCCCAATCTTCTTTTTCATCAATCTCAAACGATTGCCAAAAAGCATTGGGTATCATTCCAATATTGCCTCCAAATCTATTAGATTTCTCTATGATTATCTCGGGTTTAAACATATATATTGCACCATTTTCAACATATTCTTTATCTCTTAGTTGCCTTGGTTCTTGTTTATTGTAGTCATAATTAATACTTTTTAGCTTCTTGTTTTCATGTTTCCAGATTAAAAAGTCTTGTAATTCTGCACTACTAAATGCTGAATCATAATTTGAATCTTTAAAAATTTTTATGGCATTAGATAGGTCATTTATTCTCCTTAAAGGCGCGGTAGGCTCAAGCATAATCACACAACTATATTCTTCTTGTAGGGTACTCAGTGCATGTACAACAGCCTCTTCTGATTTAGCAAGATCACCAGATATGTTATCAGGCCTTTTGATAATTTTAGCTCCATACTGTAATCCGATTTCTAATATTTTATTAGAATCTGAACTTATGTACACCTCATCAATCTCTTTTGTTAGTTTTGCTTGTATTACTGACCATGCAACAAGTGGTATTCCACAAAAATCTAATATATTCTTATTAGGTATACCCTTTGACCCGCCTCTTGCTAAAATTATTGCCATAATTTTATTATTCATCTACATTCCCTTGGATAGCCAACCACCGTCAACCACTATATCGGCTCCTGTAACATAACTTGATGCATTTGACGCTAAGAATATTGTTGGTCCTACCATTTCCTTAGGCTTTGCCCATCTACCCAATGATGTATGTTTTGATCTTTCGTCTCTAAGTTTTTTGCTATTCCAGCTTTTGCTATTCATTGGAGTAGCGGTATAGCCTGGTACAATATTATTTACTCTTATTCCATATTTCCCCCATTCAACAGACAAAGATTTTGTTAAATTCTTAACTGCTGCCTTTGAAGCAGTATATGCTGGATTGTTAGAAAAACCTCTTTCAGCACCTATGCTAGTGTAATTAATAATACTACCTTTAATCTTATTTTTAATCATAATATTTCCAAAGAATTTACATACATAAAATATAGCAGTAATATTTATATCAATTGTTTTTTGCCATGACATAAAATTATATTTTTCTGCATGACCTGATATTGTTACTGCGGCACAGTTGATAATCACATCTGGACATTTATATTTATTACAGTATTCTCGAAGCGCTATATCGATAGAATCTGCAGACTCAAGATCGCATTTAATAAAATTTACACCCTTCGTTTTTTTTGATTTTTTAATATCAAAGTTTGTTACTAAAGCTCCATGCTCTTCAAAAGCTTGTATCAAAGCATTACCAATACCACTTGAACCTCCAGTAATTAGAACTTTCTTATTTTTAAGGTCAAAAATATTATTCATAAAGTTATAATTTATTCTCGAATCTACTCAGCGTATTCCAGAATTCTTCTCCATTGTTTTTATGTCCCTGCCATATTTCCGGGATAAACGACGCTTTAGGTGAATATTTATTAATAATTTTAAATATTTCACTAAAATTAATATCTCCTTCTCCAATACGTAAACCTTCGCCATCAAATCCAGATGCATCTGCAATATGATAATGCGCCACATAAGGAGCTATAGTTTTAGTATATTCTGCATGATTCCATTTAAATTTATTACATGCAAGGTAAGAATGAGATATATCATGACATATTTTCATTTTACTTTTCTTACAGAAATTTATAATCTCAATAGGATCCATAAAAAGATTTTGATATCTCTGGCCACCGAAATGCCATGGATATGGCGCCATCGTTTGTGGAAGTATCTCAACTTTATCTCTCATTTTTAAGGCATTTAATGAAGCAGTTAAAGTAGAATAAAATCTTTTCTTTGTTTTAATATCTATAAAATCATCTTTAGAGAATCCTCCACAATTAACAATGATTTTAGGTTTTATACTTGATGGAAAATATTTCATAATTTTCAGACTGATTCTAATAATATTATTCATATGAGAAATAGATTTCTTCAAATAACTTTGTTTGTCACTACACATATCTAAAAGATGATCATTTTCAAATAATTCAGGGGCATGAACCAGAAAATCACAATCATAACTTCTTTTTAAATATTTTGATATATCTTGTTTCAGATCATCATAACTTAGGTGAAATTCAACCATATCAGGGTTCGTGATATTCAATAGCTTATTTATATCATGATATCTTACAGGAATAGCCCATGGTCTATTAAATTTATAATATTTTTGTGTTTTAGCTTGTCTAGTCAAATCACTTGGGTATAAAACATCTCCTTTTGCAATATTACGATTTGATTTTTTCTTTATTATTTTACTTAAAAAGCTCGGATTTAAACCATGGCCTGGACTCTTAATTTCAAACATATTTTTATCAAATATTGTATTTTTTTTTATATTTCTCTTTGCAAATATACTTTTAGAGAGATTCTCTCTATTTATATATTCGCCTTGTGATATTGATCTCTCTGAATTGCCTCCTTTGGCTTGCTCTATTTCTCTAATTCCTCTAACTAAAGCTTTAAATTCGTCTAACTCAAGGCTTGCAAGATGATCTGGTCCTTCCATATTTTTATCAAGTGTAATGTGTCTCTCTATAATCTTTGCACCTAATGCTACAGCAGCAAGTGAAACCGCTATACCTCTTTCATGTCCAGAATATCCTACTATTACATTATATTTTCGCAACTGCTTCATATATAAAAGATTAATATCTCTTGTAGGAGCAGGATATGTTGAGTTGCAATGCAGGAGTGCAAAATCAGCTTTAATGTTTTTTAAAAAATTAACAGATTCTTTTATTTCAGTATGTGTGCTCATTCCAGTAGATATTATCATAGGTTTTTTTTTCTTTGCTACATGTTCTAGTAAATCAAAGTTTGTTAGATCCGCAGATGCAATTTTATAAGCTGGAATCTTGATTTTACTAAGATAATCTGCACTAGATTTATCCCAAGGTGTACACATAAAAATAATATTTCTATCTGCAGCATACTCTGAAAGATGTTTGTATTCATTTTTTTTTAATTGAAACTTCTTTAATAGGTTCACAGTATACTGTGTTGATAAATCTGAATTACTTATATCTAACGCTTCCTTTGTATATAACTCAGATAAATTTCTTAACTGAAATTTCACACAATCAGCACCAGCCTGTATTGCAATATCAATTAATCTTTTTGCATTTTTTATATTCCCATTATGATTCATGCCGATTTCAGCAATTATAAAAGTCTTACTTGTTTCATTTAGATTATAATTATCAATAATCATTTGTTATGAAGTTAACCACCATCTAAGACCTTTATCATCAAATGTAAAGCTCTCTGCAACTAAACCATTTTTACCAAGAAAATCAATGAAATCAAGTTTCTTGAAAGACGGGACATAAAATAGAAAGTATCCGCCGCCACCTGCACCTAATAGCTTCCCACCGACGGCACCATTATCTAATGCAAGTTTATATATATTATCCAAGTAAGGCGAAGTTATTTTTGAGGAGAACTTTTTCTTAATTTCCCAAGATTTTCCCAATAATTCACCGAAATTATTAAGTTGTCCTTTGAGTAATTTAGATTTCATTTGTAAAGATAAATCTTTGGATAATTCCGCGTACTTCTTTTGTTGCTCATTATCCATTTGAGTTCTTTGATCTTTGTGTATTTCATTAGAATCATGATTAATGCCTGAGTGACATAACACTAGTGTATCTTCTAACTCATTTTTAATATCTTCATTAATTCGAAGAGAATTAACAATATTCTCATCATTTTTAAATTCAATAAAATTGAAACCACCAAATACAGTAGCATATTGATCTTGCCATCCCCCAGATAAGTCTAGTAAAATCCGCTCAGCATGAAATGCTAGCTCTGAAATTTCATAGTCATCATATTTTGCTTCTCTGAAGTTATTAAATGCACCAATAATTGCACTTACAAGCACAGATGAACCACCTAAACCTGATCCAGGCTGGACATCACTATATGTAACAAGCTTAAAGCCGAAATTGGGCTTTAAAAGCTTCAAGATTGACTTTATGATATCAAGCTCACCATTAAATTCTAGATCACTTATTTTATTACAATTAATTTTTTTGTTAGAATCTTTAGAAAAGATTTCAATTTTATTGTCTGATCTTTTCTCTAAAGTAACATGTGTGAATTTATTGATCGTTGCATTAAGAACTGCACCTCCCTTATTATAAAAATATGTAGTTAAGTCTGTTCCACCGCCTGCAAAACTTATTCTTACGGGTGATTTAGCCTTAGAGATTATCTTATTATCTGTATTCCAGACTAAATTATCCTTATTAACTATTGAAACTAATTTCTTTTCATTATCAAGAATAGGTATTATTTTAATCCTTGAATCGAGTATCTTTAATATATTTTCTTTTGTAGTTTCAGCCTCATATAAAAAAGTAAAATCTCTATTCATGCAATCTTTGATTTGAATATTTAATTCATTTTTTTCAATCAACTTACGTCTTATGTCTCCATCTGTTGCAACTCCAACAACTTGTAGATTATCTTCAATAAATATGATTCCGTTTTGGTTATTCTCTATTTTCTCTAAAACGTATTTTAATTCATCATTGAGATGAACAATATAATCATCTTTTTTCATTTTTCATATCCTCACAAAAGGTTGCATAATCTTCAGGTGTTCCAATATCGATGAAATATCCATCTGATAAATATGATGAAATTTGATTTTCTCTGTGCGCAATATTGAATAGTTCTTCAATCATAAATATATTTCTTTTAAAATTAAAAATTATATCAGTTTGGTTAAAATAATAAGATCCTGTATTAATATAAGATGATTTCTTTATAGTGCCAGGTTCATTAAATTTTATCACTAAATTGTCTTCTATAGTCATTGTTGAATATCTAGCACAGTTTTCTTTAAACCTTATCAATATATTTATTTTATTAATTGAATTCTTTATAAATTCCTGATAATCACAGGCAATATAAGTGTCACCATTTAAAACCAAAGCCGAGTCATTATGATTAATGCCTAAAGAATGTAATGCGTTTTTTATTGCCCCTCCAGTTCCCAAAGGTGTCTGTTCTCTGATAATTTTTATATTTGGTTTATTAAAAAAATGTTGTTCAATAACGTTTGATTTATAATGAGTAAGAATATATATAGTTGATTTCGGGATACTCTTATGTATATTTTTTATTACGTAATCTAAAAATGGTGTCCCATTAATCGATGCCATTGGCTTAGGTACATCATTAACAATGCTTGATAATCTTGTGCCAAAACCACCAGCTAATATAAATACGTATAACAATTATTTATCAAATGTAAGAACATTGTCCGAAACATAGGGTTTATATCCCTCTACAGATTCGTATAGAATTTTTTTAATTTCTTCAGAATTTGAATCTGAATCTAAGTTTCTCAGTTTATCTAAACAATCCTCAACTTGTTGATATGAGAGTTTCTCCTCATTTGCAGACATTATATAGTCATGAGATGTTTTTGATACATCATCACCAATCAATAATTCTTCAAATAACTTTTCACCATCTCTTAAGCCCGTAAAACTGATTTCAATATCACCTGATGGGTTTTTTTCATCTTTAATTTCCTTACCACTTAAATTAATCATTTCTTTAGCAAGATCCAATATACTCAGAGGTTCACCCATATCTAATAAAAATACATCCCCACCTTTGCTCAGAGATCCTGCTTGTATTACTAGTTCAGTTGCCTCACTAATTGTCATAAAGTACCTAATTACTCGCGGATCCGTAACAGTTACCGGGCCACCATTTTTAATTTGTTTTTTAAATAACGGCACTACACTTCCAGAAGTATCTAAAACATTTCCAAACCTAACCATACAATACTTGGTTTTACATTGATTTGAGGGCATGTTATCTACTATATCTTGAAGTGATTGAAGTATGAGTTCTGCAAATCTCTTAGTTGCACCCATGATATTAGTTGGTCGAACTGCTTTATCGCTTGATATTAATACAAAGTTATCAATATTATGTTTATATGCCGCCTTGGCAACAGTATATGTACCAAAAATATTATTGCTTATCGCTGATAACGGATTATGCTCTACAAGTGGAACATGTTTGTTAGCAGCAGCATGATATACGGTATCAATTTTTTCTTTTGCAAAAATATGCTTAATTAAACTTTCATCACTAACAGAACCCATATACGATGATATATCAATAGCTAAGTCAGTGCTCAATTTAATATCACAAATTTCTCTGTCGATTTCATATAAAAAATATTCCGATTGTTCAAGTAAGACAATTTTTTTTGGATTAAGGTGAATAATTTGTCTGCATAGCTCAGATCCAATTGATCCTCCAGCACCAGTAACCAAGACTGTTTTATCTTGTATACAGGCCTTCAGTAGATATTGATTTGGTTTTACAGCATCGCGCCCCAAAAGATCGTCAATATCAATTTTCTCTATTTGAGATAATTTGATTGTGCCTGTTGTTAGATCCTTAATATTAGGAAGTTTTCTAATAATTCCATGATGTTTGTCTAACACTTTAATAATAGATTTAAGTTTATTTTTTGATTGATCATTATATGTAATTAATATTTCTTGAATCTTCTTTTTAGTAACAACATTTTCAATATCTTTCAATGTATAAACAGGCAAATCTCCAATCATTGTTTTTTTATCATCAATATCACTACTGATAAAACCCCTGTTAATAATATTTTGGCTTGTTTTGAGAATATTATTTATTTCAATCGCCTCTTGTGAAGTACCATAAATTAAAACTGCGCGTTGAGCACTCTCTTTCTGTTTTGTTAAAAAAGATCTTGCTGTATATCTAGTCAAAAACAAAAGCAATGTTGACACTACGAAGAAGATGATGAATACTGATCTGGGAAATGGCAAGTGTAAATTATAGATAATCAGCGCCCATAATCCTGTACCAATAACTGAAGCTTTTGTTATTTTGACATATGTTTCTATGCTTATATACCGTGTGATAGATCTGTATAGTCTAAATACTATTAAACTGGATATAATAGTAATGTTTGCTAATAAAAGTATTGAGTATAAATTTAACGACGTTGCACCTGTTAGACTGTATCCATCAGAAAAATTAAAAAATAAATCTTGTCTAATGGACAGAGCTAGCCATAGAGCAAAACTTATTGTCACTGCATCTGCTAATATGAGTAGAAGTCGTTTTTGAGATCTTGTTAAGTTTAATAAAAAATTTTTCATTATTACATTATTACAAAATATTACCTAATAATCTCATATAAATCAAATTGATGATTAACAGGAAATAATAGAATGCGTTTTAAAAAATTATTTGGTACATAGTTAAGCGTTTCTTTGTGATATTTAGGCCATGATATGATGGTGATATTACGTTTTTCTCCCCACATGATCCATTTATCACGTTGTTTTTCATTATCTACATAACAAGGGAATGCATAGGGGCAAATGTCTAAGTTGTTAGCAATCTTTTTCATAAAAGTGATGTTCTGATTAGCTAAATAATTTTCCCAAAAAATAAAATTACTCCTCCTTTTATTTTTAATATCGTTATAGATAAAATTATAATTATTAATAATATTTTTTGAGAAAATATCGATAGAGGATACGTCGAAATTTACATTAGAAGATAAGTGCCCTAGTTTACTAGTGCCACCCCTAGAGCTTTTAAGACCTCTGAGTGAATATTTTATCTCTCCAAAATTCGGTAGTCTAGTTGTTTGCTTTAATTTTACATCATATTTGCTAGATTGTATTTCAGCTCCACTCAGAACAGGTAATAATTTTCTTGAACTAGTGAATGAAAAATCTACTAATGTTTTTATCTTACTATTCTTTGGATTCCTTAATATATGGGCATTATCCTCAATAATAAAATTATTTTTAAGTTTCTCTGAAATAATATGATCACATTCAAAACCAAAGTAATTAACAAAAACAATAATATTATTTTTATCAACAGCAAGTTCCTCAATTTCTTTCATATTATAATTTAACTTATTGTCAATATTGTAGTAGTTAATTTTAATTTTATGTGATTGAGCAACTTCAATTAACTCATCACATATTAAATTAGGTAATATAATTTTATTAATTGCATTATTTTCTCTAATGATAGAGATTATAGAACTGAAAGCTATTCTTCCTGATTTCACAAATATCCTATCTACCGAATTTCTCTTGTTAAAAAACGATTTTATTAGAATTTTGTAGTCAAAAATTGGTTGTAAAGTCATTCTCTATGAATACTTATTTATTAAATATTTAGATAATGGAATATTTTCTGTAAGAGATTTTCTAATTTCCATCAAATAATCGTTATTATCCTGTGATAATAAGTGTCTAAAGTCCTTCTCGTTCTTTGCAATAGGTATCGATTCTATATTGATACCATGACATTGTTCATCTTCATTACTATATATTATAAAAGGAACATTAAGTATTGCTGCTTCATATATGCCAGTAGTGTAAGTAGTAAAAATTAATAAGTCATAATTTTTCATTATCGAAGATGATCTAACAGTATGGTCTATAAAGTTAAGTGTTATGTTAAAATGTTTCTCAATATTTTTTTTCTGGATATCCATTATATTGTTAGAGTCACTGAATATATTATGATGAATCTTCCAATCAATATCTTTTTTTTTATAATTTACTAAATTTAATATCGCGATTATATCTTCTTCGAACTGATTAAGGTTAATTCTATCGCCATAACTCAGGAAAACTAGAATATCTTTAGATTTGTCTTTGTTGTGTGGAGAAATATTTAATGGAAAAGAAATTGGCAGCGATTTTAACTCCATTTTCTCAAGAAATTGTGAAGAATAATTATTCCATGCAAGTGTTTTCGGGATGTATAACGCATTATATTCGTTGCTTTTAGTATACGAAAACTGAAGTTGCTCGGAGATAATCCCATGGGGCAGATATTCAATTTCAATTTTCTCGCTTTCGCATGCAGATGATATCAATCGTCGATTCGCATCATATGTGTCATCTATTATCACACATTTAGTATTTGACCAACGTAATAGTTTTCGTATTTTTAATTTTAACTTGTCTAAATAATTAGGTGGATATTGAGCTAAAAAAGTATTTATAAGTTGCTTGATCAAACTTTTCTCATCTTTTCTAAAGTTATTCCAGATCTTTTCATCAAGTTCATGTATATGTAGATTATGTTTAGAGAAATCTAATCTAGTAAGTCCATATGGATATTTAGATGATTTTGATAAACCTAGCATATATCTGAACTTAGCAGTGACACCGAATATTGATGACTTAAGAATATTTGTGGACTTTGGAATATTTAATATAAATGAAGAAGGTAAAACAAATATTTTATGATTAATTAACCTCAAAATGCCTGCGTAGAATAATATGAAGATATTATGACTGTCTAATTTAGATGGAACATCTGAGAGCATTTCATCATTATGTCGATAACTAAAACCAGTAAATGGCTCATTAAGTGGCTGATCTATCTTTTTGTACCTCTTACATATAGCTGAAATAGCTTTTGTAAATATAAAAGAAACATTATTAGAATACTCAATATGGGATATTTCATTATATTTCAAAATTAAATACTCAAGTCTATTATAGAATTGCGTATACGTTAGAAAGTATTTATAGATATATTTAAATGATAACGGATAAAATTCATTAGAATTATTTTTAACCTCTAGGAAAAGATTCTGCTCTATAGATTGATTGATTTCTCTCTCATTTATTTTATGTGGGATATCGAAAAAATATACCATATTATCAAAGTGATTATTCTTCAAATAAGTTGTTTTTGAAAATGTAACGTATATTGAATTTTCTAGAAAGATATTTTCCTCTTGACCTGATAGAAATTTAATCTTATTCATAAAATATTTTGGTGAATGAAACTAGATAGTTTTTTAATGTTTTGACTTGGTTTAATATTAGATGAGGTATCTAGTTTCAAATCTACACTTTTCGGTTCCTCATAAATAGACTTCTCAGAGTATCCTATTAAATTATCAATCAATCCTTCATCTGCTTTTCTATATAATCCTTTTGTGTCTCTTTGTTTGAGAGATTCTATATCCGAATACACATAAATATAAAACAGGTCTTCTTTGAACATTTTTTTTATTTCCTTTCTAACTGATTCATAAGGTGATATCACAGAAACAATAGTAACATCAGATTTTTTATATTCATTTTTACATATATTGGCAATATTCTTATTGTTTTTACATATTTCATTGAAATCGAAACCTACGGGGATATTATATCTGTCCCTAATTACATCGCCATCTATAGCATTAACTTTTAAATTTTCTTTTAATAGCAACTCTTTAATATAATTTGAATAATAACTTTTTCCTGCTCCAGACATGCCTGTAAACCATATTATTTTGGATGTTCTATTTTTTACCATTTTAAATAGTTTTTGAAACTTTAATGATCATATCTATGCATTTATCAGGATATTTGCCTATCGCTGTTTCTGCTGCAAGTACTAGTCCAGTTGCTCCATCTATTAGTGTATTATATACATCGTTTACTTCAGCTCTTGTTGGCTCCATTCTTGTCACCATTGATTCAAGAAGGTTTGTTGCAACATACACCGGAGTTTTTGATTTAATTGCCTTTGCTATAATCTCTTTTTGTTTTTTCGGTATTTCATGCAATGGTATTTCTTTAGATAAATCTCCTCTATCGATAAGTATATTATCAGCTTCTTTAAGAATATCAGATAAGTTACGTAATCCTTTTTTTGATTCTATTTTCGATATTATATTTATCTTTTTCTTAAATCGACTTCTTAGATTTGTAATATCATCTGCCTGTGATGTGAATGATAGAGCGTAATTCATTATATTTAGTTTTTCACCAATAGAAAATGCCTCAAGGTCTTTCTCAGTATATGGAGGTATTTCTATATCTCTATTTACAGATACACTTTTATTAGAACCTATTACTCCTGCTTGCAAAACTTTACATTCTAATGTATCTATGTCCTCTTTTATTATCTTTACAACTGCGCTATTAAAATCAATCGATAGGATATCACCTTTTTTTAATTTTTTGTGAATATCTCTAGGTAGAAGAGTTATTTTACTATTATTATTATTATTTTTATTAATCCTTATGATTTTATTTGGTAATAGTTTTAATACATTATTTTTCAATTTACTTGTTCTAATTTGCGCGCCTTCACTATCTAGACAAATAGGGATATTTGTATATCTTCTAATAAAATTAATAATCTTTATAAGATCTTTAATATTCGTATGAGATAAATTAATTCTTAATAATTTAACATATTTCTTGTTGATATTACTTAAGAATTTTTTATTGAGAGATGATGGTCCAAGTGTGATGAATAACTTTGTCATAAATTAGGTGTAATTTTGTTTACCTCTTCCTTTGAAATATTTTAATTTTAGCATTCTCGGTAAATGGAGAATCCTAACTATTATTGAATATATATTCGCAAGCATTGAATAACTAGGTGCCTTCGATATAGGCGTTCTCCTTTTTGAAGAATTAACGAGTGCGTAATATAGTGTAATTTTTTCATCATTATCAAAATATTTTTTCTGTAAACGATAATCATAAAAAGTATCTGTTGAGTAATCTAGTAGGTTTACTGGTATATTTTTTGACTCACTAATTTCAATAGCTCTTCCAGCTATTTTTTCTATTTGTGATATTTCCTCATCTCTCAATACATTTTTGTAATTATTTTTAATGGAATTTGAAATTCCTTTTTGAGGTCCATAATGAGAATTCCCTGACCATGGTTTTCCAGCAATTGTAGGATCGATGAGAGTATTTTCAAATTCTAACTTTGATTTTGAAATTAGATATTTCATTGTTTTTTCTGGCGATGATGTTAATACGGAATGATTATATGTGATAAATTTATCGTCTATACCATACTTTTCTTGCAATAATCTTACTCTTGTAAGTGCTGTCATCCAACCTTTAACTTGAGCATCAATATCGTAATTATCGAATTTCTTAACAAAGTAATTAGGGAGTTGCGGCCATGCAAAACGTCTCGAACCATAAAATCTTCTTGCATATCTTACTTTTTCAGCAGCTGTATAGCCGACTATATCTCTTATAGGATATATCATAATTGAGTCCTTAAACTCATTAAAGTATTTACTAGTGTTAGTAAGATAGATACCACCGCTATCTTGCATTACAACATGAGATTGGTTATGAAAATAACGGCCATCTTCCCATGCAGTAAAATATGCATAATGTCTTAGATCATATAATTCTTTAATATTTGAAATTGATTCAGTATATTGATTAAACACATCGTAAAATTTATCATAATTAAAATATGTCTTAATATTTCCATAGAAATTTTTTTCAAGATAATTATCACGGACACCTAATGGATCTGCTTTCTCTTTACCCCATTCAGTAGAATAAGATGGTTTATTTAATGGTATTTGTAGCAAGTCAAATACATCCTCTTGATTTTCGAAAGTTAGTTCTGGAATAGATTGAGGGACTCCTGCATAAGAGTCAGAAACATTATAGTAGTTATTATTAATTGGAAACCCTAATTCTGTTGGGTAACTTAAAATACATGAATGATTATCGTAAAGACGACTGAGAAGCGATCCACCACTACGATTAATTCCAGCTATATAGATCGTAAAAAACTCTTTCATTTATAAAAATTATAATTTTTTGTTTTCTGATAAATAGGTTCTATGATCATTAGCACTAATATTCATTCTTTTCTTAGCAAAATAGAAGTAAAAAACAATCATAATAATTGAACTTATTAAATTTATTGAGAAATATAAGAAAATAAACTGGTTAGAGAAATATCCTAATATAATAAATATTAATTGCATATCATTTAAAAAATCAACAAACTTAAATGATACATCCTCTCTAAGATTAGGTTTTAATTTTAGATTATGTTCTTCATTAATCCATCTACAATATCCGCCAAATCTATCAGGAATCATATGCTGAATTGCTGTGGAGAATAAGCTCAATAAACATATACCCATAATAAGCAAAATATTTATTTCGTATGATAAAAAATAATTTAGTGATGTATCAGGGTAATTCTCAAGTATATCGCGTATTATCAGTGATAAAAGCGAAATTTGAATAAATCCAGTTATGATAATATCGAACAGACCATCCATAAACCTTCCAAAGAATGTTGGGATATTTCTTACTCTTGCTATGTTTCCATCACAATGATCGAAAAGAATTGATATTATATACATAGTTATTCCTATTAAATAATATTCGCTTCCATAGATAAGAATTATGATTGATCCTATAATTCCAGTAATTAAAGCCAAGACACTTATCGTATTTGGCATTATGTTTAGATAGTAGAAAAATGGCGTTAATGGCCATGCGAGTATTCTCAATAATGCTTCAGTAGAATACATATTATAAATCTGTCCTTTATTGACTTTAATTATTTTTTTTACAAGTTCAAAATAATTCATTATTTGTCATTTTCTCGGGAAAATTCTTCCTGGCACACCACATACGTATACATTTTTAGATATTTTACCTTTTACTAAAGTGTTAGCCTCTATTAGAGTATTTGACTCTAATGACGAATTTTCAAAGATTGTTGAATTAGCCCCAATAAGAACGTTACTCTCTATACTACACTGACCATTAATAAGGCTATTTGGAGACATAACGATATTATCTGATAATTTACTGTCATGACTCACCGATGTATTGAAATTAAAGAAATTATTACAACCAATGGTTACATTATTTGAAATAATTGTATTAGGACAAAATATGTTGCCGGTACCGATCTTTACATCTTTTGCAATAATAGCGGTTGAATGAATAAGGTTGATAAATTGCACTTTACCTACTAAATTATCGTAAAGCCTTCTTCTTATGTTGATATCTGCTATCGTTATCACGACTTTATCATTATCTCGAAATTTATAGTCGTTCTCATTTCCCAAATACTTTAAATCAACATTATATTGCGAAAGATCAGTTTCTGCTATATCTAAAAAACCTAGTAAATTACCTTTAAAATGTATGTCTGATGAGAACCAGTTATAAACCTCTCGACCTAATCCCCCAGCTCCTATAAGAATTATATTATCTTTCATATTCTTACTTTTTTATATCTTTCGTTTATTTTAATTTTATTGACAATATTAATCTTGATCGGTACCTTATGCTTGTCCATCCTATTAATACAATAATTTTTAATAGATATGATAAAGTTTTTTTCATCATCAATATATTCTTTAGGTGCCACATCGGCAGCAACAATTTGTCCAAGTAAACGATTATCTAGCGCATATACAGATGCGTCAGCAATACTATCATTCTCTTTCAGTATATTTTCTACTTCTATTGGAAATACTTTTTCACCACCAACATTTATCAGTTCAGAA
>MDTA01086256.1_pt1 | contig 23474 bp, 22 predicted proteins | sample 811151 | NCBI WGS metagenome assembly MDTA01 (sample SAMN05326648, study PRJNA326480) | marine metagenome | isolation source: seawater | place: Indian Ocean: South | collected 2010
CAAAAAGACGCTTTATAGAGTTGCAGAATCTTGGACAAGAAGTTAATATGCCCGCTCTGATAGCTGATATCGAAGAAAGAGATTTAAAAGATAGCTCAAGAGAATTATCACCTCTTTTTCCGGCTGAAGATGCTCATATTATTGACACTTCAAAGATGATGCTAGATGAAGTATTCAGTTTAACTGAAAATTTAATTAAAAAGGAATTTATATAAATGTCTGAATCTTTTGCAACTTTGTTAGATGAGAATCTAGGTACTCTTGATATGCAACCTGGTACTATTGTCCCAGGAGTAATTCTAGAGATAGATAATGATTGGGTAACAGTTCATGTGGGCCTTAAATCTGAAGGAATAATATCATTAGATGAGTTTAGAAATAATGAAGGCGAAATAGGCATCAAAGTTGGAGATGAGATTGAAGTTGCCTTGGAAGCAGTAGAGGATGGTTATGGTGAGACTAGAATTTCGAGAGAAAAGGCTAGAAAGTTATCTACATGGAAAATGCTTGAAGAGGCTCTTGAAACTGGTGAGTTTGTAACCGGAAAGATTCATAATCGAGTTAAAGGTGGTTTTGCCGTTGAGATAGATGTCGTTAAAGCTTTTTTACCAGGTTCTCTAGTTGACGTTCGTCCTGTAAAAGAAGCCCCCGATATTGAGAATACTATTCAAGAATTTCAAGTAATAAAACTTGATTACAAGAGAAACAATGTAGTTTTATCTAGAAAAGCTGTTCTTGAAAAAAATAATTCAGAAGTTAAGGTTGAGTTATTAAATAATCTTGAAGAAGGTCAGATTGTCAAAGGTATTGTAAAAAATATCACTGATTATGGTGCCTTCTTAGATCTGGGCGGTTTAGATGGACTTCTACACATTACAGATATTTCTTGGTCAAGAGTTACCAATCCCTCTGAATACTTAAATCTTGGAGAAGAGATCGATGTTAAAGTATTGAGTTTTGACAAAGAAAAACTAAGAGTGTCTCTTGGCCTAAAACAAATTCATAATGATCCATGGGAAAGTGTTCAATCTAGCTATTCTGTTGGAGGTATTTATGAAGCTGAGGTTTCAAATATAACTGACTATGGATGCTTTGCAGAACTAGAACAAGGAATTGAAGGCTTAATTCATCTATCTGAGCTTGATTGGACCAGTAAAAATATTCATCCCTCAAAGGTAGTTGAAATGAATGAAAAAATAAAAGTAATGATTTTAGAAATTGATCATGATAAAAGAAGAATATCTCTAGGTCTAAAACAAACAAAACCAAACCCTTGGACCGAATTTGCAAATAAATTTGCAATTGGTGATAAGGTTGAAGGTACCATAAAGTCTATTACAGATTTCGGAATTTTTGTTGGACTTGAGGGTGACATTGATGGGTTAATTCATCTTTCTGATATTTCTGAGGATGATGATCCAAAAAAAGCACTCGATGAGTTTAAAAAGGATCAGAAACTTTCATGCATAATTTTTGCTGTTGATGCTGAAAGAGAAAGAATTTCTTTAAAGCTTAGTGAATAATATTAACAAAGATACTTATACCCGCTCGGACCTTGAATCTACAATAAGAAAAGAATTCCCATCTTTAAATAAATCCGATATTACAAAATCTATTGATACAATACTTGAGTTAATTTTAGAATCTGTTGCATTGGATAATAAAGTTGAAATTCGAGGATTTGGTACTTTCTCAAAAAAAGTTATTAGACCAAGAAAGTTCATTAATCCAAAAACAAAAAAAATTTCATATCTTGGAGAAACAACAACATTACACTTTAAACCTTCAAAATTTTTAATCAATAAATGACTGTAAAATACTAATCTATAAATGTCTAAAACAATAATAGTAGCAATAGATGAGACCGACTTAAATAAAGCTAAAACTATTATAGAAAATCTTGATAATGAAAAGTGTATGCTTAAAATCGGCAGTGTTTCTTTTAATTCAATTGGACATGAAATAATTTGGTTTAGCTCACAAAAAGGATTTGAAATATTCCTTGATTTGAAGCTACATGATATTCCTAATACTGTAAAAAAATCTATCGAGGGACTTAAATTACTTCCAATTAATATGCTTACTATTCATTGCTCTGGTGGCTCTGAAATGATGAGAGCTGCAATGGATGCAGTATCAGATACTGATATTAAAATATTTGGTGTTACTGCTCTAACAAGCCTTGATGATGAAAATACCAATGATATTTATAAAAGGACGGTCTATGATCATGTAAATTATATGTTAGATTTGGCAGAGACGTCTGGTATTAATGGAATTGTATGTTCTCCGCATGAACTTAATTTAGTTACGAAAAGAAAAAATTTGTTATCAATTACACCGGGCATAAGGCTTGAAAAAGCGAATGATGATCAAAAGCGTGTTATGACTCCTTCTCAAGCTGTAAAATTGGGTGCAAATCATATTGTTATTGGAAGGCCAATAACTTCATCAAACAATATCAATAAATCTTTAAATGATATTTATGAGAGTATTAAGTGAAAAATAAAAGTCTTTATAATTTTGAGAATAATATACTGAAATATGAGTCCTATTTGCATGGCTTTTCTCCAGAAATATTTGAAAAATTTGATTTAATTTCAAAAGAATTAAAACTAAACTCCAAGATCAACGATCTTCTTGAAGGAAATATTGTTAATCAATCTGAAGACAGAGCGGCATGGCATCCAAAATATAGAAGAAATGGGCCTAAAAATTCGTATAAAGTTCTCGAAAAATGTATTAATAAGCTTTTAAATAAAACTGACTTAAAAGATGGTGATATTAAGAAAATTAATATATTTTTCATAGGAATAGGCGGGTCTTATGAAGGTCCAAAGCTTTTAAATCAAATTTCTGGTGCCACTTTCACAAAAAATTTTAACTTTAATTTTATTACTGGGTCTGACCCAGCAGAATTCAAATATAAAACTTTTAATGCAATTCCAGAACATTCCGTGTTTATTATTTGTTCAAAATCTTTTACAACGGATGAAACAATTGATTTGTTAAACAAAGCACTCAAATGGTCACGCAATAATAGCGAATTTATAGCAGTGACAGCTAATCCAAAAAAAGCTAAAGAGCACAAAATTAGCAACATTATAGAGTTTGATAATGAAATAGGTGGGAGATATTCAATATGGTCACAAATTGGTGAACTTTCAACAACACAAGACGTATTTAAAGATTTTTTGTTAGGAGGTTTTCAATCAGACCATGATCTTCAAAATGATGAAAGTTATTTGAGATTTGTTAAAACACTCTCCTATAGTGATATATGGCTTAATAATAAAATAAATAAAAACGTCAGATCTGTACTTTCTTACATTTGGGAATTTAGGACATTTTCAGATTACGTTCAACAACTTGAGATGGAGTCCCTGGGCAAAAGACCTAGTGAAGAATCTCAATTCAGTAACACTGGACAGATAGTTTTTGGTGGCTATGGTCCAAGGGCACAACATTCTTATTTTCAATTACTACATCAAGGTACTCAAGATGTCTGTGCGGACATAATTGCTACACGAGAGGATGAAAATGTTTTGTCATATGCACAAGCTGTAACACAAGCAAAACTCTTATCTCAAGGCACTGAAGATATTGTTCAAAAAGAAGAAAAGGTAAATGGTAATGTCCCATTAAATTTATTTCTTATTAACAAGGCTGACCCCTATACTTTAGGTTATCTAATTGCTTCATGGGAGCATCGAACGTTTATTACAGCAACAATGTTGCAAATTAATCCATTTGATCAATTTGGAGTAAATGCAGGTAAGATTTATACTAAGAAATATCTATCTAAATAGTTTTAGAATCTTCACAATTTTTTGTTATGTCTATTGATCTAAAAAAAGTTCCTAATACTCCAGGTGTATATAAATTTTTTAATAATCATGAGATTATTTATATTGGTAAAGCTAAAAATTTAAAAAAACGTGTTTCATCATATTTTGGTAAATCTTTTAGAGATAGAAAGTCTTCTCAAATAAAATTTCTTACTAATAAAGTAGAGACTTTCACAACAAAAAATGAGGTTGAAGCTCTATTACTTGAGCAAATGCTTATTAAAGAGAATAAACCGAAATTTAATATCCTGCTAAGAGACGATAAAACATATCCATATATATATTTTTCATTAGATCATAAATTTCCAGGAGTTTATTCTAAGAGAACGAAACAAGGAGTAGATAAAAGGTATTTTGGTCCATTTGTTAGTTCTGAAGCAGTAAAAAAATCTATAAAAGAAATTCAGAAAATTTTTAAATTAAGAAATTGTAGCGATACAACTTTTGCAAATAGATCAAGACCATGTATTGAATTTCAAATGAAAAGATGCTCAGCACCATGTGTTCAAAAGATAAATCAAGTAGATTATTTTGAAGATATTACAAGTGCAAAAGCATTTCTATCCTCATCTGACACAAAAACAATAGAAAGGCTTAAAAATGACATAAATAAGGCTGTATCAAAACTTGAGTTTGAAAAAGCAGCAGAAATCAGAGATCGTCTTAAGAGGTTAAATCTCCTTAAAGAAGAGCAGTCTGTCGTAACTATGGCAAATGACATTGATATTTTCTCAGTAAGCTCGGAAATGAGTTATCTTGGAATCTCAATTATAGTTGTAAGGGGTGGTAAAATTAGAGGAACAAAAACACATCTCATAAAACAAGCACATTACAGTTCATTTGATGAAGTCTATCAGAGTGCTATTTTTCATTTTTATGATAAACAAATAGATATACCCAAAAAAATTCTTTGCTCATATAACTTTGATAATAAAACAATTATTGAAGGTATGTTTTTGGCAAAACATAATAAAAAAGTAAAAATTATTCAATCCGCAAATAAATCAATTAGGCCTATATTTAATTTATGTAAATTAAATGCACAACAAGTAATTCAAAACCATATTAGTAAAGAGGATAAATATACATATGCATTTAATGAATTGAGCAGATATTTGAGTCATAAAAATATACAAAGGATTGAAGGATATGATGTAAGTCACATATCTGGAGATAATGCTGTCTCGTCTTGTGTTGTTTTTTCAAAACATGGCCCATTAAAAGACAAATACAGACTATTCAATATACCAGAGAATCTATCAGGCAATGATATTGGTTCATTAGAGCATGTTATGACTAGAAGGATTAAATATTATGACGATGCGTTAACAAAACCAGATGTCTTGTTGATTGATGGAGGTAAAACACAACTAAAATTTGTGAAATCTGTCTTATCCAAAACAAATCATCAAGATATTGAAGTAATTTCAATTGCAAAGGGCGCTAAAAGAATGCGTTCTACTGAAACTATCTTAAGTGATAAAGGAATAATGGAGTTGGATAAAAACTCAAAATCCTTCCTAGTTCTTCAGGAGATTAGAGATGAATCCCATAGATTTGCAATACGCGCTCTTAGAAATAAGAAAAGTAAGTCAATTCGTAATTCAGAACTTGATAAAATCAAAGGTATTGGGAAAGTTTTGAAAACAAGGATTTTAAAAAAATTTAAAAATATTGATAATGTAAAGCAAGCAAGTGTAAAAGAGCTAATGACTGTTAATGGCATTAATGAGAAAATAGCTAACATTATCTTCAATGAATTAAAATGAAAGTTACTCTAATAAATATCCTTACCTTTTCAAGAATTCTAATTGCTTTTCTAATCTTTGGTTTGTTAGTTTTAGAGGACTATTATCTTTTATCTTTAATTTTATTTTTTATTGCTGGCATATCAGATTATTATGATGGCTTTCTTGCAAGAAAATATAATGCTACGTCTCAATTAGGTGAAATACTTGATCCTATTGCAGACAAAATTTTAATTGTTTTTCTTCTATTTGGGCTAGCATTAAACCTATCGAGCAATTTGATTGGATTTGCAGGAGCATTGATAATTTCCAGAGAGATTTGGGTCAGCGCCTTGAGAGACTTTAATTCAAGAAATAATAATTTATCAGCTACAAAAGTTTTATATATAGCTAAGATTAAAACAACTATTCAAATTTTTACGATTTTTATTTATCTTGTCGCATTATCTTTTAATAAAATGTTGTTAATAGTAATAGGGGATATATTCTTAATAATTTCAGTCTTAATCACTATCTATTCTGGATATATCTATACACTTAACACTTTAAAGAATTAAATTCCACATTTTATAAATAGGCATATACAATATGGTAAAAATTAGGCTGGATGGCAGAGTGGTTATGCAGCGGCCTGCAAAGCCGTTTACGCCGGTTCGATTCCGGCTTCAGCCTCCAGGGAGAGACCAATGAGCAAAAAAATATGTATTTTTGGTTTAGGATATGTAGGATATTCAATCGCCGCAATGTTAGCCAAAGACAACTTTGTTTTGGGCATTGATCTTGATCAAGAGAGAGTTGATTTAGTAAATAATGGTTTCTCAACAATTGATGATAATGATATTAAAGAATTTTTAAAGAATAATAGTTTAAATATATCAGCCTCCAAGTATCCTGAATCCTTGCCTGATGTTGACTTTGTTGTTATTGCTACTCCAACAAACTATGATGAAAAAACAGATTCTTTTGAAACCTCTTCAGTTTCAAATGTCATTGAAGAAGTAAAAAATATTAATAAAAATATTCCAATAATTATCAAATCAACTATTCCAATAGGTTTTACTGATGAACAAAATGAAAAATTTAATACAGATAATATTTTTTTTGCACCAGAGTTTCTTCGTGAAGGTACCGCTTTATATGATAATTTAAATCCTTCTAGGATTATAATTAGCAGTGACAAAAATGAAGCAAAAGATTTTGTTATGCTAATGAAAAAATCAGCCTCTAAAAAAGATATTCCAACATTATTTACATCACCAAAAGAGGCAGAATCTATTAAATTATTTGCTAATACCTTTTTGGCAATGCGAGTTGCTTTCTTTAACGAACTAGATAATTTTTCTTTATCTAATAATTTGAATACCAAGGAAATTATTGAGGGTATATCTTTTGATACTAGAATTGGTAACTACTATAACAATCCTTCATTTGGCTATGGTGGATATTGTTTGCCAAAAGACACAAAGCAATTATTATCTAACTATAAAGGCATTCCTCAAGAGTTAATATCGGCAATTGTAAAATCTAATGACCTCAGAATGGATTATTTATCATCATTAATTATTCAAAAGAAACCAACTTGTGTTGGCATTTATAGATTGGTTATGAAAAAAGATTCAGAAAATTTTAGATCATCGGCAGTCCAAGGAATTATTCAAAGACTGATGTCTAAGGGCATACAAATTATTATCTATGAGCCAAATATTGATAATGAAAAGTTTAATGATTGCACTGTTGTTAATGATTTAGATTCATTTAAAGAATCTACAGATATCATAATTGCTAATAGAATGAGTAAAAATCTCCAAGATATTCCTGAAAAGATTTTCACAAGAGATTTATTTGGAGATAACTAGTATTATATGCACATGCCCAAGTGGTGGAATTGGTAGACACAAGGGACTTAAAATCCCTCGAAGGCAACTTCGTGCCGGTTCAAGTCCGGCCTTGGGCACCAAACTAAAAAAATACTATAATATAGGTATATAAATGAGTAGTAACGAAATAATTAAATTAATACGATCATCTTCAAATTTTTTTTTGTTATTTGTTTTAATATGCTCAATCTCAGCTGTTATTTATTCACTTACTCTTAAAAACTTTTATACATCTACTGCTGTTCTTACGCCAGCAGAGAACCTTAATCAGAGTAATATTCAACAAAATCCACTCAGCGGATTAAGCCTGCTAGCTGGTGTTGATCAGCAATCTATTGGATCACCAGATCATCTTGCTAATTTGTCATTCAGATCAAGAGACTTTTTTGAAATCTTGTATGAAAATGATGAATTTCTAGTTAATTTAATGGCTGTATCGAAGTCAGAATCTGAACAATATTCATTAAAAATTGATCAATCTATTTATGATCCCAAAAATAATGTTTGGCTTAAAAATAAGCAATACAAAAACAATAAACCTACCTTACAAGAAGCTCATGAAGAATTCTTAGATAATTTTCACATAAAAAAGATTGATAGAGATCAAATATATGAACTTTCATATACAAGTTTGAGCTCAATTAATAGCAAGAATGTTCTAGATTTAATAATTTCTAGCATGAATGAATTCATTAGATCAAAAGATCAAAAGGATGCTAGAAATAATCTTTCTTTTTTAGAGGAAATGTCAATAAATACAAAAAATAGCGATATTAAATTTCTTATTTCAAGACTTACTGAAAAAGAGTTGAGTAAACTAATGCTTTCAAATAGTTCAGATAGGTATGTTTTTGATATCATTGAATCACCTCATGTTCCTGAACTAAAGTCGAAACCCTCAAGAGCAATATTTTGTATAGCTGCATTTTTCTTGGCTATATTTTTAGCAATTTTTATTATTTTTATATTTGGAAGTTTTAATAAAAGCATTAAACTATCAATAGTCCCTCCAAAATTAAAAATTGAAGAAATGCTCTAAAAACAATCATGAAGATTCTAATAACTGGAACTGCAGGGTTTATTGGATTCCATCTTGCAAAAAGATTATCCAATGACGGTCATGAAGTTATTGGGCTTGACTCAATCAATGACTATTATGATCAAAGCCTAAAATATTCAAGGTTGCAGGAAAATGGTTTTGCAAAAAAATCTATAAAATATAATGAGCTTCTTGAGTCTGAAAAAGACTCAAATCATAAATTCATTAATCTTAAACTTGAGGACTTTGAAAATTTAAATAAACTCTGCATTGAGCAAGAATTTGATGCAGTATGTAATTTAGCTGCACAAGCTGGTGTTAGGTACTCATTAACAAATCCTAGTGCATATATATCTGCAAATATAACTGGTTTTTTAAATATTCTTGAGGTATGTCGTAATAATAATATAAATAATCTCTCATATGCATCAAGTTCATCTGTTTATGGTTTAAATAGAGACTATCCTTTTAGTGAGAATAAAAATGCAGATCATCCTGTTAGTCTCTATGGAGCAACCAAGAAATCAAATGAACTAATGGCTCATTCATACTCTAGTCTATACGGCATCTCAACCACTGGACTTAGATTCTTTACCGTTTATGGTCCTTGGGGAAGACCTGATATGGCCTTATTTCTTTTTACTGATGCAATATATAAGGGTAAGAGCATCGATATTTTCAACAAGGGAGACATGATGAGAGACTTTACTTATATCGATGATATTGTGGAGGGTGTTCAAAATGTTGTTTTAAATCCGGCAGAATCAGATATCAAATGGAATGCAAAAATTCATGATGGCGCATCATCAAGCGCACCATACAGAATTTATAATATTGGCAATAATTCACCCGTTAGTTTAGGAGACTTTGTTTCAGCCATTGAAGGTGCAACAGGCATTACTGCAAAGAAAAATTTTTTGCCTATGCAAGCTGGAGATGTTGTAGCAACCCATGCTAATGTAGATAATCTCATCAATGATTTCAATTTTAATCCATCAACTCCTTTACAATCAGGAGTGGATAAATTTATTCAATGGTATAAAACTTATTACAAAATATGAAAAATTTAATATATAGAATAGGAAAAAAGTTAGTGAAGGTTTCTGGAAAAGAACAAATTTTGCCAGTTGAATTCACGCAAAAAGAAAAAGAAATATTCGATTATGTAACTAATGAAAAAATAACAATGACATCCCCTCAAGATATAGTTACCACAATATTATGTGCAAAGCATGTTGCATTAAATGATATGAAAGGTGACTTTGTTGAATGTGGTGTCTGGAGAGGTGGTAATGTAGTAGCAGCAAAGTTAATTTTTGATGAAATGGATTATAAAAATGAAATATATCTATTTGATACATTTACGGGGATGACTGAACCATCAGATAAAGATATAAATTTAAAGACAGATGAATCAATGGAAGATCTTTATTACATTGACAAAAAAGAGGATCATCATGATTGGTGTTTTTCATCTATCGAGGAAGTAAAAAACAATATTACAAAAGCTGGTATAGGTCTTGATAGTGTGAAATTCATAAAAGGAGATGTACTTGAAACACTGAAAGATGAAAATAATTTACCACAAAATATTTCAATTTTAAGATTAGATACTGACTGGTATGATTCAACCAAAATTGAATTAGAGGTTCTTTATCCGAGACTGATTAGTAATGGGTTCCTAATTGTAGATGATTACGGGCATTGGGAAGGTCAGAAAAGAGCTGTGGATGAGTATTTTAAAAATATTAAAAAACCCTTCATGAATATAATTGATCCACCATCATCAAGAATATTAATTAAAACTTAATAAATTAATGGGTTTTTCGATCACAACTGGATTATCTTACTTATTCATTGGCAGACTATCATCTCAAATTCTAGTATCTTTATTTGGTATTATTGCTGCTGCGACTTTCACGAAAAGTGATTTTGGACTATTTCAACAGTTAATGTCTTTTGTACTTGTTTCAGCAACCTTGGCAAGGTTAGGTCTTGATGTAATTGCTCAGCGAGAGCTTGCAAAAATTCTTGGTTCAAAATTAGAGTTAACCTTTCTTAATAATAAATTATATTTTGTAAAGTTTTTTCTAACTCTGCTTGTCACCACGCCAGTAATATTTTTACTACTAGCATATTTTTATTTAGGTGAAAATGCTTTGAGTTTGTTCTTATTCCTGTTCTGTTACACAGTCTGCATGGTAATGAATAAATATGCTTTCGATGCAATCTTGATGTATTCATTAAATGTAAAATCATCCATTATTTTCAATCTTGGACTAAATTTTTTGAAAGTTTTTGTCATTTTATATTTTTATCTTTATAAAATTGCTGATATCAAATCAATATTATTATTTTTATTTTTATGTGAACTACTTTTGTTAATAATTTTCTTTTTTTATCAAAAGATTTATTTATTTAGTATCAAGATATGGAAATTTAATCATTTCACAAAAGAAAATATTAAAATTGCATGGCATCAGTATGGAGATATTTTTTTTAGCTTATTATCAACTTTTCCAATTGGTATTCTTGTGTTGTCATCTTTTGCAGATATTGAGTTAATTGCTTCTTATGCTTTTATTATGTCAATTTGCATTGCTATATTCTCTGGTGGCTCAACTAATGCTCTTCTTGAGCCTATATTAAATTCCCTTATGCTAAATAAATTACATAACAGTAACTCTAATGAAAATAAAAAAATAGTTCGGGATATCTTAAGTAACTGGACTGTTTTGAATATTTTTTCCAACATGCTTTATGGAGCTTCTTTGTTTTTCTTAATAACTTTTTTAAATGATTATTTTCTAAGCAACAAATATAATTCTGAAGTATACGCCATATTTATTTTTTATTTATTATATAGTCTGACCAATCTTATTTACCCATTAGCTAGTTGGGCTCTTATCAATAAGAGGCTTGATTTAGTAAGGAATTCTTCTTTTTATAGCGGCTTACTGAACATATTACTGATTATTGTTTTAACAAAATGCTTTGGTCTATACGGAGCACTAATCGGAACGATAATAGCAAATATTTTTAGAGCAAGTTTCTTATATTTAAAGCTAAAATCTGTAAATATCTTCTCAAATATTGCTACTATCCTCAAAACTGAATTCTTTACTTTAATATTACTTTCTGCAATGAGCATAACACCAATTTTCATAAAAAATTTGATTACAAATGACTTTTATTTTTATATAACAGGCTTGTTTATAATTACTTCTATGACTTATGTAGTTTTAAAATTTTATAATAAAGCCAAACCTAGATCTTTTAATTATTTATCATGAAATCCTTGGTTATTACATCTGATTGTGATCATCTTTTGGCCTCAGAGCATATAAATATTTTAAGAATGTTTGCTGAAAATGAAATATTTATCACGACTGCAGTTTTTGCAAGAGTTGATAATGAGGATAGCTGGTTAGGTCGTCATTGTTCATCAACTGATACTCATGGATGGGAAAATAAAGAATTAAGAAAAGGACTTATAGAAGCCCAAGCCATGGGGCATGAAATAGCTTTTCATGGAACATCACAGTGTTCAAATACAAGAGATGAATTTAGTAAAGGTATTGATGAATATAAAAATATTTTTGGTGAATATCCCTTTACTTATATAGAACATGGCCCAAATCCAATTTTTCAACCACATTTAGACTCCAAAAATGAGCTCCTTGATCATAATGTTGCTGATAATAATCCATACTTCATAAAAGATATTATTAGAAATATTTTTTCTGCTTGCTGGACACAAAGATTTTTAGTTTCTAGAGACGATATGCCAAAAATGAATAAAGATTGGTTACTGTCTCATGAGGGCATAACATTTGTTAAGAGAATGAGAATGTTAGATTTTGATTATTATTTAAAGCAGCTTAAAAATGATAAAGATAGTGTTAATTCATTTGTTGGGTATACACACTTTGGATATGAAGGATATTTTGGGCCAAATAAAGTAAAAATTTTAAATTTACTTAGGATATTGTTTTCATCAAGATTTGAATATTGGAAGGGGAAAAACCTAAAAAAAAATATTCAAGAAATAAAATTATTACTTCAAAGGGAGTCAATAACATCTTTAAATATGAGAGATTTTGTTAGATCATGTCAAAAATAATTATTGGAACAGGAAAGTTAGGTAGAGTAATACCACATTCGTATAAAAAATCTTTAATTGATATATTAGGACAAGCATTAGAAAAAGGTTTAGATGTTCACGTATCACCTACATATGGAAATTCATTAAAAGAAATTAGAAGAAATTTTTATCCTTTATCCCAATTTACATCAAAAGCTATTGTCAAAGTAGATGCAACTTATTCTAAATATTTAGACTATCAGATTGAAATAACTAAACAAATCCTTGGTATTAATGAACCAATTGAAGTTCAACTTGCAGGCAATATAGGCTCAGTAAAAAGCAAAAATTTTTTTGAAATTAAGAATAAAATAAGCACCTTGCTCGATGAACAAATTGTAGATTTTTTCTACTTTACTCCCATTTTTTCAAATTCAAATAAATTCCAAGCGTTTGTTGAGAAAAAAAACATTGGTTTTTGCGTTCACCACTCGCTAATAGAAAGAGAGCATACAAATGAATTCTTTGAAGAGACAGCTGAAAATGCAAATATGAGAGTTATTGCCTTAAGAGCCTTTGGGGAATCGCTTAATAATTATGGTAATTGGCATTATCCAATTTTTTTGGAAAAAAAACCTGATGAAGTCAAGGACATGCAAACAAAAGAACATCATAAATTATGTAAGAATTTATCAATGACTAATGCAGAAACAAGACTTAGTTATATTTTAAATCATCCAAAAATATACAAAGGGATATTCACTTTTTCAAATCAAATACAGTTTGAGGAGGCTCTTAAAATAAATAATCAGGTTTTAGATAATGAAACATGGAACAAACTTAATAATTATTCTTTTGTGTTTTCAAATTATGGTAGACCTTGCATTGGGTCTGATGAACCACCAAATATAAACTTTATATATTTACATAATTTTTATTTTTCATTAAAAACAGCCATAAAAACTAATTTATTTAGCTTTTTTTTAAGGAATATTCCACAGAGGCTATTAACATACATAATAGCTAAGGTAATTTCTGCTAGAAATATTTATAGAAATTATAGAAATGGATAATATAAAAAAAGATTTTGTGATTATTGGATCTGGAGCAGCTGGATCTGTTTTATCATATTTATTGAGTAAAAATGGTTTCAGTGTTGCTTTAATAGACTCTGCAGATAAGTTTTATTCTAAAGATAGCGTAAAAAATAATTTATTTTCATTTACTAATAAAAAACCATCTAATTATACTCCAAGAATATCTGGTGTACTGGGAGGAAATACTGAAATATGGGGATCTAAAATATGGTTAATATCAAAAGATGAATTTATTGATGGAGATTGGGGGTTCGATTTTCCCGAGCTTGAAAAATATTCAAAGATACTCGCAAATCATTTAAATATTGACCATGATGAACTTACCTCTGCAAAAAATGATAGAAAATTTTTGTTAAGAACTAGCCTAAGAGCAAGATTTAAGAATTTATATAAATATTTAAATATTGAAAATATTGATAACATAGAAACCTTTTACAAATTCTCACCAATAAAATTAAAGATTGAGAATGAGGAGGTAAATTCAGTATTTATAAAAAATTTGAAAGGTAAAAAAATAGAGATTAAAGTTAAAAATTCATTAATTTTTTGTGCTGGAGGATTAAATAACACTCGATTAATTATGAACTTTTTTGATAATCTTAGTGAGCATGTTGGTCTATACCTTACTGATCATCCACATATTAATATTGGAAAACTTGATAGTAACGCACTTGATGATTTTAAAAATATATCAAAACCATATTTAAGGCAAAAAACTCTTGATTCAAAAGAAGGCAATCTAATTAAATTGAAAAATAATTTTGCAGGATTTCAACTTGATGGCAGAGTTGATTTAATGAGATTTTTTAAAAAAACATACTTAAGTACAAGTAGTTCTTTCTTAAGAAAACTCATTGAAATTACAGAATTTTTTATATCAAAAAACTTCAACCTTGTGTTAAAAATTCTTAATAAATTTAAAATATCAAAAAACTTTTTTTCTTTTGAGTTCTTTTTTTCTCAATCCCTTGAAAAAGATAACAAGATTTATCTATCAAATAAAAAAGATGCCTATGGGCTAAAAAAAATAAATATAAATTGGGACATATCGAACAGAGATATTGAAACATATAATCAAATAATAGATGAGGTATTTTCAATTAATGAAGGTAAATTTAAGAAACTAAAAGCTAAAAAAAAGTTTTCATACAATGGTATATTAACTGGCTATCATCCAAGTTGTACCACTAAAATCGGTAAGAATATTAGTTCTGGTGTTGTTGATAAAGATCTTAAATTATTTAATTATAAAAATGTTTATGTATGTGGCTCAAATGTTTTCCCATCTAGGTCAGTAGTTAACCCAACATGGACTATCATGACCCTTGCCAATAGGCTTGCTGCAAAACTTATAAATAACACAAATAAAAAGGGTGCTTTATGAAGAAGTGTTTGGTTGTTTTTGGAACAAGACCAGAAGCTATAAAAATGGCGCCTTTAATTATAAGATTATTTGAATATTCTAAAAATAATCCTAATACCATAGATCTTAAGGTTTGCATTACGGCACAACATAGAAAATTATTAGATCAAGTGCTTGATGTGTTTGATATCAATCCAGATTTTGATCTTGATATCATGCAAGAAAATCAAGATTTATATAACTTGTCTTCTAGAATTTTATTAAAAGTCGGAGACATTTTAGAAAGTTTTAATCCTGACCTTGTATTTGTTCATGGTGATACAACTACTTCATTTATTTCAACTCTTGCATCTTTTTATAAGCAAATACGTGTTGCCCATATTGAGGCTGGACTAAGAACCAATGACATATATAGTCCATGGCCAGAGGAAGCAAATAGACAATTGACCTCAAAACTCGCAAAGTATCATTTTGCACCTACTGAAAACTCAAAAAATAATCTTTTAAAAGAAAATGTATCTGATAAGAATATATTTGTAACAGGAAATACTGTAATCGATGCTTTGATTTATTCAAAAAACAAGATTGAACAAAACAAAGATCTGCAAAAAAAGCTTGAATCTGAGATTGCTCTAAATTTTGATATTAAAAAAGAAAAATTTATTTTAGTTACAGGTCACAGGAGAGAAAATTTTGGTGAGAGCTTTATTAACATTTGTAATGCGTTGAAAATAATAGCAAAAAATAATTCAGACTATCACATAGTTTATCCAATGCATTTAAACCCAAATGTAAGGGAGCCAGTTATGCAAATTTTAGATGGTATAGAGAATATACATTTGATAGAGCCACTTGAATATTTATCTTTTATTCACTTAATGAATAACTCATATTTGATTCTTACTGACTCAGGTGGGATACAAGAAGAGGCACCATCGCTAGGAAAACCTGTCTTAGTGATGAGAGAAAATACTGAGAGACCAGAAGCCCTTGATTATGGTACTGTAAGACTTGTCGGAACAAACACCAACAAAATAACTGCAGAAGTTCAGGAATTAATAGATAATAATGAGACATATACAGAGATGGCAGAGTCTATTAACCCTTATGGAGATGGAACTGCTGCAAAAAAAATAATAGAGGTACTGATAAAAGATGAACAAATATAAAGATAGGGTAAGTCTTGTTGAGGAATATCTTGATCGAGTATCTTTAAATAAAGATATTGAATCGTTTTATAAAGATAAAACTATTTTAGTAACAGGCGGTGCAGGAGCTATTGGGAGCAATCTAATAATTGCTTTGTCATTTTTGGTAGGGAAAAAGGGTAAAATTATTGTTTTAGATAATTTATCTTCAATAAAAGTAAAAGATCCTTCAAATATAATGCCCTTAGAAAATATAATGTTTGTTTTAGGGGATGTAACTAACGATGAGGATCTTAAAAGAGTATTTAAAGAGTCTCCACAAATGGTATTCCATTTAGCAGCTTTTTTTGCAAATCAAAATTCGGTTGATTACCCTGAAAAATCAGCTTACGTTGATGTCTTAGGTCATGCCAAACTTTTAGAATATTCTACATTATCAAAAATAGAGAAATTTGTTTATGCATCAAGTGGTTGCGCTATTTACGGTTCATTTCCAAAGATGCCTCTCAAAGAGGACTTTATTTCAATGCATCTAACAACCCCTTATCAAATAAATAAAATGACTGGAGAAATGTATAACAATTTTTACCATCATCACTTTAATTTACCGATTGTAAATTGCAGATTTTTCAATTCATATGGTCCTGGAGAAGTTCCTGGTCAATACAGAAATGTTATTCCAAATTTTATATATTGGGCTATGCAAGGAAAATCTTTACCAATTACTGGTGATGGGTCTGAAACAAGAGACTTTACGTATGTCCTTGATCTCGTTCAAGGATTAATAAAAGGTGGTTTTTATGAGGAGGCAATTGGTGAAAATTTTAATCTCGCTGCTGGACGAGAAATAAGTATTTCAGATATGGCTGAAATGGTAAATAAAACCACGGGCAATAATGCAGAATTGATCTTCAAAGAAAGACGAAAATGGGATACAAAACCCAGATTACTTGCTTCAATAGAAAAAGCTCAAAAATTAATCAAATATGAACCAATTATTGATTTTGAAGAGGGGTTTAACGCTAACATTGCATGGTTTAATGAGAATTGGAAATTAATAAAATCTCTAGCAGATTTTAAACCAGGTATGAATAGCGCCGTAAGAAAGTAAATAGATTACCTATGACCAGCCAATCGAAGGATTATTACTTTAAACATAAAGATGATTCTGGATACATTGAGAAATATAAATCTGGTAAAAACTTTTATGACTCCGTTATAGAAGATAGATATTTAAAAAATATTGCTAATTATTTTATTGATAATAAAGAAGTAGATGTTCTAGAAATTGGCTATTTTTCTGGAAGAGTTAATAATAAATTGTCTAAGTATTATAAAAATATCACTGTAACAGATATTTCAAAGCAGATGATTGATAACTATAAAGGAGATAAATTTTGTCTGGACTGGACCCGGGAAACAATAGAAGAGCCCATAAATAAATACGATTTCATTTGTAATATTGGGCATCAACTTTCATTTTCTAAAAATATTGAAAATTGTATTGATTGTATGAATAAGTTTTTAAAACCGGGCGGCATTGTTTTTTTTGACATATGGAATTCTCTTTGCGATAAAAAATTTCTTCCGAAAGATTATGAAGTTGAGACAAAATCAAAAGTTGATATAAGTGAATTATTAAAAAAATTTAGTCTTACTCCTTTAAAAATCGATTATGGTTTTTCTTTATGCTATCAATATCCAAAGTTTTTTTATTTGCAGAACATGCTTTTTAATACACTTTTGCAAAAGCAAGTTCTTTGGATTAACAAAAATCTTTTATCAAACCTAAATTCAGTAAATAAAGCACAAAATATATATGTTATTGCCAAAAAAGAGGTTAATTGAATCTTAAAATGAAGACAGTATTAATTTTTTCAAAAAATTATGAAAATTATACCTCTGGATTTTATCACCAAGATATCATAGATTCATTTCACAAATTATCTAATGTTTATATTTATGGACCAGGCTATCCTAATTACTCAATTGAAGATTGTTTTGATGATGTTTTAGCAAAATTAAACATTAAATTAGACGAGTTGGATTTAATAGTTTTTTCTACAAGTTGGGATGATGATGGATCAATTGATAATGTTGATCCACATCCAAATATTGAAGTTAGCAAAATTAAAACTCCAAAAGTATATTTTTTAAATAAAGAATATAAAAAATTAAATGAAAGATTCGATTTTATAAAAAAACAAAAATTTGATTTAGTTTGTACTGTTCATCCATCTTCAAGCACTTGGGAGTCTGAATTAGGTGTCCCATTTCTTAATTTACCATTTGGCATCTCTTTAGACCGATTTAAAGATTTCAGATACAAAAAACAATATGATTTTTCCTTTACTGGCGGCCTTCATTCTTCTCATACTGATTTGAGATTTTTGGTAAAAAAAGAAATATTTAAGAGTAATTCATTGAAGCTTAAATCAAATAAAGGAATTGATGGTTTTCTCAGAAATCCAATAAGGCATAAATATCAAAAGTATAAAATTTATTGGGCCGAGTGGGGTTCAAGAGACTTTACTTTTAGATCTTTACTTCCAACAGGAAAGAGATATGGCTATTTTATGAATAGAACAAAAGTTTTTCTTAATACTCCATCAGCAATTGGAATTTTCAACACAAGATTTTTTGAATTAATGGCAACTAAGTCTTTGATTCTTTGTCCAGAATCAGATACTTATGGTAAATTTCTCAAGGATAACCATAATTGTCTTATGTTTAAAAAGGATTTAAGTAATTTTCAAGACAAGCTTGTGCAATCTATAGAAGATGAAAGTTTTAGAAAAGCTATAATAACGAATGCATATGCAGATGTTTCAATGCATAGCTATGATGAAAGAATTAAAAGTTTGTTAAGTAGATTTTAGAAAGGGATTTGAATATGGTCGTAGATAAAACAAAAAGATTTCAGTTTACTGAAAGATCAGAAAGAGCTAAATATATTGGCGAGGTATACAAAAAAGTACTTAATGGAAAAGTCGCTGATGTTGGGTCTTCAGAATCTGATTTAAGAAAATACGTTACCGGAGAATATGTAGGTATAGATATTCTTGATACTCCTGAAATCGACATAACTGTCGACTTAGAGAAAGAAAAGATTCCAATTGATGATAATTCTATGGATTGTGTTGTATGTACAGATGTTCTTGAGCATGTAAATAATTTACATGAAGTTTTTGAAGAACTAATTAGAATTACAAAAAGATATGTAATTATATCAGTACCTAATGGCTTCAATTACGAAGTAGTTTTTAGAATATGGTTTGGAATTAATATCAAGTTTTATGGATTACCTGAGAATAAACCTGATGATAGACATAAATGGTTTATGAGTCATGATGACAGTGTAAATTTCTTCAAGAAAAATGAAAAAAAACATAATTACACTGTTTTGGACTCTCATGGTCATCCTTTAAAATATAGGGGCTTGAAGGGTAGTTTGATTTTATTTTTTGTATGGCTATTTTCCTTTGGCAAATATAAACAATTATCAACTATGTCAACTTGGGTACTATTAGAAAAAAATAATTAATTATTTAATATGAGTCTTCAAACAGGACCTAAGATTTTTATTCATAGACTTCTAGAAAATAGCGATCTCCCAGATGATACATTTTTATGTAATCCTGACATACGAAGCGTGAAGGATGCAGAAAACCTCAAAAATAAAAAAATCATAGCAAGACTTGATGGAACTTCATACTACAAAATGACTGGTAAAAATTTATATGGATTCCTAAAACAAAGAAAACCAAGACTTTCAATTTTGTTATTTTGGATAAAATATTTACCTACTTTACCGCTATCTTTTAGCAAATTTATTAATAAATACTTGGACAGAGGAGCTCTATGGCTTTTAAAAAATGCAGATGGTTTAATTTTTCAAAGTGAACTCAGTAAAGAGATGCACCGAAAGTTCTTGGGCTATTCAGAGGAAAATATTAAATCAACGATTATATTTAATGGAGTATCAACAGAGTTATTTTCACCTGATGTTAATAAGCTTAATATTGAGGGTTACCCAAAGGTTTTAATATCTGCATCAGAATATAGACCTCATAAAAGGCTTCAAGATGCTATAAGATTAATAAATAATATGTCTTCAAGTTATCCAATGATAAAGCTCCATGTAATAGGTAATTTAGATAACTTATCAAAAAAAATTGTAGAGAAACTTGATACATCAAGATGCGTTTTTCACGGAAAATTAAATGTATCCGATCTTCCAAGCATGTATGCATCATGTGATTTGCAATTATCATTGAGTATTTTTGATCCATGTCCAAATGTGGTATGTGAAGGTTTAGCAAGTGGATTGCCAGTAATCACTCCAACTGAGAGTGGAGCATATGAATTAATTGGAGATGAAAATAAAAGCTGGTCAGTTAATGAGAATCTAGATCTTGACTATAAAACACTTCATACACCTGACAAGATTGCTCAAATACCTCTAGATAAATATTCAAATGTTCTTGACAATATTGTCAAGAATTTAGATAAAAATAAAATTTTGGCTAGAGAAAGAGCACTTAAATTTCTTGATATAAATTTAATTAGAAAGAAGTATATTGAATTTATGCAGAAGATATAGTTTATGAAAGATGTTGATATAAGTGTCGTGATGTGTGTTCACAATGGAGACATTGCGGCTTTAAGAAAATCTGTTGATTCTATTTTAAATCAGTCCAAAAAAAACTTTGAATTTATTATTGTAAATGATAGAAATTCTTTTGAAGTAGATCATTATTTAAATCAGATTAAAATTGACAACGATAATGTTAAATTAATTCAAAATAAATCTAATATTGGCCTAACTAAATCTCTTATAAAAGCTATTAGTATTGCAAAAGGTAAATATATTGCTAGACAAGATTCAGATGATATTTCAAGAATTGATAGACTAGAGATTCAATATAAGCATTTAATTTCTAATGATAAGATCGTTCTTCTTGGAAGTGCTTATAAAATAGATTATGGTGGCGTAGAGCAAAAAAATATTATACCTCCGCTAAAACATAATGAAATTGTGCAGGCATTTCTATTGCAAAATCCGTTTGCTCACACCTCTGTTATTTTTAAAAAGGATATTTATTTAAAAATTGGTGGATACAATAAAGATTGTAAATATAGTCAAGATTTTGATTTATGGCCAAAATTTATTAAATATGGTTTTTTAGAAAATCTTTCAGATATTCTTGTTACAAGAAATCTTAATAATGATTCAATCTCACTAAGATATTTCGTAAATATTTATCAAACTTTTATTGGCATGAAGGTAAGATTTAGGGAGAGAAAGTTATTTAAAGACAAGTTAATTATGTTCAAAATTATTCTTATTGGATTAAAACAACACATTTCTTTTTATTTAAATTTCTTAAAGTTTAAAAAATGAATATCAGTAGAAATTTACTTCGATCAAATATAAATCCTAATGTTGATTATGGGATTTTTAAGTATTTTATTTTCTTTTATTTTTTTCATGCTGGTGTCGGAATTGAAAATTCCTCAATGAATATTGCGGGCAACTTTGGGTTTGGTGATATTGGAATACTTTTATCTTTAATATTTCTTATTTTTTATAAGATAGATGAAATTAAAATAAATTTATTTATCTTTATACCAGTTGTTTTTGGAATTTTAACTTTAGCCTCTTTAATCAATCTAATTATTCTTGGTCTAGACATGCATCCATCACCATTAGGATATTTAGTCAGGTGGTTTTTTTATGGCATTGTACTTCTAGTTTTAACAAATTTTTATTTTTCTAAAAAAGACTTAATTATTTGTTTAATGTTTCTTTTATTTGGGTTCTTTACTCAAACAGTAGTTGTTTGGTTAAACTGGTTTCAAGCTGGAGTTTCTTTTATGAACATACCAACACTAGCTTATATCGAAGAATATAATGCAAATACTATAGGTTTTTATATGTCCATAGCATATGCAACCTCTCTTTCTTTATTTTTAAAAGAAATAAAATCTAATAAAAAAAGCATGAGAGTAATATACTTAATATTATCTATAATTTTTTTATTCAGTGGATTTTTGACTCTTTCAAAAGGTGCTTGGGCATGTTTACTTATGATAAGTTTCTTTTTTCTAATTAAAAATATTTCAATTAATTTCAGATCTTTCTTATTTATCATTGGCATAGGCATCATTATATTTTTAATGACTTTTTATTTGTCTGACTATTTTGATCTTCTTGAAATAGTTCTTGCAAGAATAGATTCTTCGACTGGATCAACAAATCAAAGAATAGATATGTTTCTTTCTACATTTGAAATCATGAGAGATTATACTTGGTTTGGGGCAGGTCCAAAAAGTTATGAACTTTATGGTCTATATTATGTTGACGGAGGACATATGTCTAAGGATCCTCACACAGCTCTTGGAGGTATATTTGCTGAATTAGGTATATTTGCTGGGTTTTTTTATATTTTTATTCTATTTTTATTAATTCCTTTTGAAATATTTAACATTATAAGAAATAAACATGAATCATATTTGTGGTTTTTAATGGTCAACATATGGATGATTCTTGTTATATTTTCATTTTTAAGTGGAATGCCTTCTTCCGACAAGATATTATGGATTCTTTTAAGTATAATTTACTTTCTAAGATCATATAAAAATAGGGTGCCAAGTGTCGTTTAAAGAGGAAATAAGACAAGGAAATAGATTTGGCTTTGGTAAAAATTGGCTAAATTTTTCAAAATCTATAGACGAAAAAAAAATTAATGATGCAATAAATACATTGAAGTATTTTTATGGTGTCGAATCTCTAAACGGCAAGAATTTTATTGATGTTGGATCTGGAAGTGGTATTTTCAGCCTTGCTTCATCAATAATTGGTGCAGAAACTTTATCCTTCGATTATGACGAAAACTCTGTAGAATGCACTGCAAATCTTAAGGAAAAATATGCTATTGATAAAAATTGGATTATTGAACAAGGTTCTATATTAGATTCAGATTACATAGAATCTCTTGGAAAGTTTGATTATGTTTATTCATGGGGAGTCCTTCATCATACTGGAGATATGAATCTTGCTTTTGATAATGTCTCAAAGCTTGTAAAAGATAAAGGAAAGCTGTTTATAGCAATCTATAATGATCAAGGTATTAAAAGTAAAATATGGAGATTAATAAAAAAATCATATTGCTCAAATGCTGTTTTAAAAATGTTAATAATTTTGATATATAGTTTTTTTATTTTAATACCTCAATATATAAAGTACTTTTTAATTAACAAAACACTA
>MDTA01042622.1_pt1 | contig 23473 bp, 30 predicted proteins | sample 811151 | NCBI WGS metagenome assembly MDTA01 (sample SAMN05326648, study PRJNA326480) | marine metagenome | isolation source: seawater | place: Indian Ocean: South | collected 2010
TCAAGAGCGTTTCAGTATGCCACACTTTGTTGACCCGCAACCTGGTACTATAGTTAAGAATTTGACTAAAGAACCTGATAAGTATGAACCAATTGAAAGCAAAGAATATCTGATGTGGAGACTTGCACAGAGTTACTAATGATAAAAGAGTATATAACAAGTTATAAAGATTTTCCTAAAGAGGGCATAGACTTTAAATGCACAGCAAGTTTATGTCAAAGTCCCCAGGGGTTTGCAGAAGCAAATAATTTTCTTTATGACAAGCTATTAAAATATTGTCCTGTAGATAAGATTGTTGGTTTAGATGCTAGAGGATTTATTTTTGCTAGTATTTTTGCACACAGAACACGTAATCCGTTAGTACTAGCGAGAAAAAAAGGAAAACTACCTCCGCCTACAAAATCAAAAGAATATCAACTAGAATATAACACAGCAACCTTAGAAATCAAATCAGATGCAATATCAAAAGATGACAGAGTAATCATTATAGATGATTTAATGGCTACAGGTGGTACTATGAATGCCGCAATAGATATTGTACAAGAACTAGGAGGCAATATAATTGCTTGTGCTTGTATTATGAACTTGACATTCTTGCCGGGATCTAGCCTAATTAGTAGCAGAAATATACCTTTTTACGCAGGTGTTGAATACTCGTAAATTAAAATAATCCATTATTTTTTGGTTAAATATATACATGAGCAAAAGTTTAGATGGTGTTTTAACCAAAAAAGCAAATAAAAAAGAAACGTTTACAGAAGAACAAATCCAAGATTTGGCAAAATGCATGGATAGGGATTTAGGATATTTGTATTTTGCAAAACACTTTGCATATATACAACACCCAGTACAAGGTAAACTTCTTTTTGACCCATACGAATATCAAGTACGTTTATTAGGTAGTTACCACAATCATAGATTTAATATCAATATGTTGCCTAGACAGACAGGCAAAACAACATGTGCCGCAATATACCTATTATGGTATGCAATGTTCAATCCTGATCAAACGATACTTATAGCGGCACACAAATACACAGGCGCCCAAGAAATAATGCAACGCATTAGATATGGGTATGAAATGTGTCCAGATCATATAAGAGCAGGTGTTGTAAATTACAACAAAGGTAGTATAGAATTTGAAAATGGTTCTCGTATTGTAAGTGCCACTACAACAGGCAATACAGGGCGTGGTATGAGTATTTCTTTATTGTATTGTGACGAGTTTGCATTTGTGCAACCTACTATTGCAGATGAATTTTGGACATCAATATCTCCGACACTTGCTACAGGTGGTCGTGCAATTCTTACAAGTACGCCTAACTCAGATGAAGATACATTCGCAAATATTTGGAAACAAGCAGAAGATAAATTTGACGAACACGGAAACGAACAGGCAGTAGGACGTAACGGATTCCATAGTTTTACATGTAGTTGGGACGAGCATCCTGATAGAGATGAAAAATGGAAAGACGAAGAAATGGGGCGAATTGGAGAGGAAAGATTTAGACGAGAATATGGTTGCGAGTTTTTGGTATTCGACGAAACATTAATTAGTGCAATAAAACTTGCAACATTAGAAGGAAACAATCCAACAATAAATATGGGTCAAACACGTTGGTACAAAGCGCCTAATAAAGATTATACATATGCTGTTGCCTTAGACCCAAGCATGGGAACAGGAGGTGACTATGCCGCTATACAAGTGTTTGAATTACCTAGCTATGAACAAGTTGCTGAATGGCAACATAATACAACTGCTATACCAGGACAAATTAGAGTATTAGCTGATATCTGTAATTACATTGCAAACGAAATTGGTAATGAAAATGGAATTTATTGGAGTGTTGAAAACAACGGTATAGGTGAGGCTGCACTTATTGTAATTAATGATTTTGGCGAAGATAACATAAAAGGATTATTTGTAAGTGAACCTATTAGAAAAGGACATGTACGTAAATTCCGTAAAGGCTTCAATACAACACATAGCACAAAGATCACAGCTTGTAGTAGATTAAAAACAATGATAGAAAATGATAAAATGTGCATTCATTCTAAACCAATGATATCCGAATTAAAAAATTATGTAGCTACTGGTTCAAGTTATAATGCAAAGTTAGGACAGACAGACGACCTTATTAGTGCTACATTATTAGCTATAAGAATGATGTCTGTATTGAAAGATTGGGATCCTAGAATATATAATACCTTTAATCAAACAGAAGATATTGAAGATTATGAAGCGCCGATGCCTATCTTCATAAGTACCAACTATTGATAAATACTATGTCATGAAAAATTTAGATCTAATAGCAGAAGAATTATTTAATAAGATACGTGGAAGATTTCCTAGTGTTACTATAGGTGACGCTGAAGGTAAAGTCACTAATAAGCCTAACGAAGCAAGATTTTTTGATTTTGATTTTAAAGAGGCGGAAGTTAATCTTGGAAAAGTAAGCGTAAGTTTAAATGAGGAATCAATTGAAGTAATGTACAGTGACAATTTTGTCGCAGAGCAAGACGAAATTACTAAAGAAAAATGGTACAATTTTTTGAAAGAATTAAGACAATTTAGCAAAAAAAGATTAATGACATTTGATACAAGAAACATAAACAAGTCTAATTTAGATCGTAGAGATTATCAATTTTTGGCACAAAACCGCGGAGACAATACAATGGCTGAATCAAAACTATACGGGAGTAACAAAATTAGCTATCAAAAAGTAGATAATGCAAAGATAGTTATAAAACACACTGAAAGTGTTAACAAAGAAATTGCAAATGGACGCATTAGAAATATAGGAAAAATTTATATAGAAAATGCAGACGGTGAAAGATTTTTGTATCCTTACAAACACTTAACAGGCGCTAGAGCAATGGCAAGACATGTTGCTGAAGGCGGCAAACCTTTTGATGATTTTGGAACACATATAATTGGACTAAGTGAAGAATTAAGCAAACTCCGCAAGTTTAAGTCTTACATGGGTCGTTCAACAGTAATGGCCGAAAGCCTAAAAGATTACATGCCAGTTGTGTTAGATAGAATTACTTCAGTCAAAAAAACAATAGAGTCATTACAGAAACCTGCATATTATACAAAAGCATTTGAATCATATGTAAAACCAATCATAGAAGATGTGCCTAACGATGTAGCAGAAAATTGGATCGATCAATTAACAATCAAACAATTTAATGAAGAATTAAAAGATGTTTTTCCTTACATATATAATTTGGTGAGCGAAGCAACTAAAGCAAAAAATTTAGGACCTGAAGATGTAGCAGAAGGCGGCATAATGGATTATATAAAAGGAAAAGTTGCCGACTTCAAACAAGGACAGCAAGATAGGATGAAAGATTACGAACAAGATCTTCATATATTAAGAACTGTTTTGGGATCACATGGTTATGATGATGCAACAATAAAGAAGGTTGAAAGCGGATGTCTTAACGATCCTAGAGTTTGTTTGTATAACCTAATAAGAAAAAATAATGCAGATACTGGCGATATGGATGTAGAAGTTAACAGGATCGGTAAAGAATTAAATTCAGGCTTTATGACTAGAGCTGGTACAGTAGATGAACAGAATATAGAAGATGCTTTCGAATCACTAATGGGACAATTTGCTGAAGAAACATTACAAGAAAAGTATATGGTTGGTTATCAAAAATATCACTGTAAAGATTGCGGCTGTCAAATGCACGAATCTAAACCAGATTGTGATTGCAAACATGATTGTCATGATGAATCAGGGTCATGGTGGAGAGATAAAAACGGAAACGGAGTACCAGACGGCTTAGAAAGAGGCATGAACGAAGATAAAAAAGATGATGAAAAATTTGAACCGCACATGATGTATGATCCAAAGACAGGAAAAGGCAAAATGGCAAAGGTTGAAAAAGATCATAAAGACCTAGCAGCCAAAGGTTGGACACATGAAAAGCCAAAAAATAAAAAAGCAAACGAAGGTAAGCAAAAGAAAAATTGTGGCTGTGGACAAGATCCATGCATAACATATGGTGTAAAAGAAGGAAATAAATTTACCAAAGCACTTAAAATTGCTAGAGACAAAGATGATGACGAAATGGATGTAGATGGTAAGAAGATTCCAGTGACTGAATTTGTATTGTCATTATTTGATAGAGAAACAGGACAGTTTCCTAAAGGTGAAACAGCAGTCCTTACTGCAATAGAAAAGGATTATGGTGAAGAATATATAAATCCTGCGAAGTCATTTATAGAACGCATAATGGCTACATATGAACAATATACTACACCTCAAGAACCTGTAATTACAGACGAACAACCTACTGGTACTGTAATGGAGCCAACAGTAGCACAAGACGAAGAAATGGAAGAATCAGGCTTACAGTATTATACAGGTGTTAAGAAGCACGGCGAAGAATATATGAAAAAAGCAGCTCAAGCAGGTCGTGATGGAGCTAGCCAGGAAGAACTAGGTAGACTAAAAGACAAATATAGCAAGGCAGAAAAGAATAAGACCACAAAAGAAGCACAAGATATTATGAGATTAGCTGGCTTATAAAAAATACAATTATTTCAAGAATTTAGCAAAAAAAGGTTGACCTTTGCTAAATAAGACTGTATAGTACAATATAGTGCTGTACAATTAGGCACAATGCAATAGGCAAATTATAGGAGGCAAAAACTATGGCATCATTAGCAGAAATTAGAGCTAAACTTAAAGAACAGGAATCACGCTCAGGTGGTTCACAAGGACCAAGCGGTCCAAACCCAATCTACCCATTTTGGAATATGCAAGAAGGACAAACTGCAACAATGCGTTTCCTTCCTGACGGAGATCAAGACAATACGTTTTTCTGGAAAGAACGTTTGATGATCAAACTTCCGTTTGCAGGTGTAAAAGGTGACACTGCAAGTAGACCTGTACAAGTACAGATACCATGTATGGAAATGTATGGTGAAACTTGTAATATTCTAAATGAAGTTAGAGGTTGGTTTAAAGATCCAAGTCTTGAAGATATGGGTCGAAAATATTGGAAAAAGAGAAGTTATATTTTCCAAGGCTTTGTTACTGAAAATCCACTTTCAGATGACGAGACTCCAGAAAATCCAATTAGACGTTTTATAATTGGACCACAAATTTTCCAAATTATCAAGCAGGCTCTTATGGATCCTGATATGGAAGAATTGCCAACAGATTATACTGCTGGTGTAGACTTCCGTCTTAACAAAACTTCAAAAGGTGGATACGCAGACTATAGCACAAGTAATTGGGCTAGAAGAGAACGTCCACTAGATGATGCCGAAATGCAAGCTATAAACACACACGGCTTGTTTAACCTTTCTGACTTCCTTCCTAAGAAGCCAACTGAAGTCGAACTTAAGGTAATGCAAGAGATGTTTGAAGCATCAGTAGATGGCGAAGCATATGATGCAGATAAATGGAGCAACTACTTCCGTCCTGCAGGAATGCAAGCACGTACAGGTGATCCTAATACAGCATCATCGAACGGTACTGCAACGTCAATGACAGCACCAAAGGCAGAAGCACCTGCTAAGGAGGCTACTGTAGACCCAAAGCCTGAACCTGCACCTGCTCCTAAAGCAGAGGAACCTGCAAAAGCAGAAGGTGCAAATGCTGACGGATCTGACATTCTTGCAATGATCAGAGCAAGACAAAATCAATAAATTCTATGGGGGAGAAATCCCCCATACTAGGCTAACAAGGAGATACTATGGCAAAGGCATTTGATCCGAGTAAGTTTCGGACGCAATTAACAAAATCCATTACAGGAATGAGTGCAGGATTTAACGATCCAACTGACTGGATTTCAACAGGCAATTATGCACTCAACTATCTAGTATCAGGAGACTTTAACAAAGGTGTTCCACTAGGTAAAGTAACAGTATTTGCAGGCGAAAGTGGTGCAGGTAAAAGTTACATTTGTGCAGGTAATATTGTAAAAGCCGCACAAGAACAAGGTATCTTTGTAGTTCTTATTGACTCAGAGAATGCACTTGATGAATCATGGTTACACGCACTTGAAGTTGATACATCAGAAGATAAGCTACTGAAATTGAACATGTCAATGATAGATGATGTTGCAAAAACTATTTCAACATTTATGGATGATTATAGATCTATGGCAGAAGAAGATCGTCCTAAGGTTTTGTTTGTTATTGATAGCTTAGGTATGTTGCTTACACCTACTGACATTGATCAGTTTAATAAAGGCGACATGAAAGGCGATATGGGTCGTAAGCCTAAACAATTGACTGCACTCGTACGTAATACAGTTAACATGATAGGTTCACACAACGTAGGACTTGTATGTACTAACCACACATATGCATCGCAAGATATGTTTGATCCAGATGATAAAATTTCAGGTGGTCAAGGCTTTATCTATGCATCAAGTATTGTAGTTGCAATGAAAAAGTTGAAACTAAAAGAAGATGAGGATGGTAATAAAGTAAGTGATGTACGTGGTATTCGTGCTGGTTGTAAGGTTATGAAAACTAGATATGCAAAGCCGTTTGAAGGTGTGCAAGTCAAGATTCCATATGAAACTGGAATGGATCCTTATAGTGGACTTGTTGACATGTTTGAAAAACAAGGATTACTTGTAAAACAAGGTAACAGACTAAAATATGTTGACTTAGCAGGTAATGAACATCTTGACTATCGTAAACAATGGGTAGGAGAAAAACTCGATTTGATTATGTCTGAATACAGCGAAAAAATTTCGCCTGTGGTAAATACCGCAGATGATGATGTTGAAGAACTAGTCGAAGAAATAATCGAGGAGTAAACTATGGACGAAAGTCAAATCGTTGATATTTGGACACTATTTAAAGAGTACACCGATAAAAAAAATATAGAGATTGCGGCAGAAAGGTATGTTGATTTATTAGCAGACTATGGCGTTGATGATCATACACTTACGCAATGCTTAGGTACTGACCATACTTTAGATGGTGCTATAAATTATTTTCTAGATATTGATGCAGAAAATTACGAAGAAGACGATCCTTGGGACGATGAAGACTAATGGGTTGGTATAGCGAAATATCTCGTGATGTATCTAAGATTCCTGATGCAGTAAAATACTTTGAAAGCGAACTTATACAAGCTCGTGTTGAAGTTAAACTCAAAGGAAATGTTGAACGTGCGGCGGCAGAAATGCCTGGTATTGTTGAACATAGATTTAATCAATTGCAAGAAATTGAAGCTATACTAAACTATTTGAATATTGAACTAAGGCGTCTTCGAAGTTCTTATTTTAAAAAATATTTAGAAAATTATCAACGAGCTCTGTCAAGCCGTGACGTAGAAAAATACGTTGACGGCGAGGCAGACGTAGTTGACTACGAAAAAATAATAAACGAATTTGCATTATTAAGAAATACATGGTTAGGAGTATTGAAGGCTCTTGATCAAAAACAATGGCAAATAACCAATGTAGTAAAATTACGTGTTGCTGGTATGGAAGATGCAACACTATAAATACAAAGGGAAGGATTGCCAATGGAAGATTTTACATACCTAATAGAAAAAATCTATTCTGCTGATTTTACAGAACAACCATTCAAGTTTATATATGTAGAAGATTTTTTTACAGAAGACCATTTTTCAAGAATTACAAATTGCAAACAAATTAGAGTGCCAGAATTTAAGTCCACTGAAGAAATGTGTAGTAGACTTACTGACGAATTCAAATACAAACCTCAACCTTTTCCAGGATGCACAACTAGTGTAAAAAGTTATATCGAATGGTATAACAATAAAGATGTAGGAAAGGGTGTTGCTAATCAAGATTTACTAGAAGGTTATGGAGTGGCATTTAGATTAAAATACTATGAAGATAAAATATTAGAGGAACTTGTAGATTTCTTTAACAGTCAAGCATGGCACAAATGTATAAAAAAGAAATTCAAAAAGACAGGCGAAACTGGTGTAGATACAGCAATACAAAAATATGTTAGCGGATATGAAATTAGTCCGCACCCAGATATTAGACGTAAGTGTGCAACCTATATGATTAATATTAACACACACGACGAAGCTGAAGACTTAGGTTTACATACGCATTTTATGGATTTTCAAGATGACAGAAAATGGATATTTGAAGAATGGAAAACAAACACATCCAAAGATACATGTTGGGTACCGTGGGATTGGGCTAAAACATCTTTTGAGCATTCAAAAAATAATTCAATAACAATGTTTGCTCCTGATTACAATACATTACATGCTGTTAAATTAGATTACGATCATACTAAATTACAACGCACACAGGTATATGGCAACCTATGGTATAAAGGAGATAGTATACCCAAAGTTGCAAAAGCAAATTGGAAAAGTCTACATGCAATACAAACGTAAAGAAGACAATGCTATATTTCCTTATTTGCAGAAAAAATTAAAACCACAAAAAATGATTATAGATATCGGTGCAAGAAAAGGAAATTGGTATAAAAACATTGCGAAGTTTTTTCCTGACAGCGAAGCACATTTATTTGAACCAACACCCAAAATTGTAAGTATAATCAAACCTAAATTTAAAAAAGCCACACAGCATGTTCATCAGGTTGCTCTGAGCGATGAAATAGGACAATTAGATTTCCATATTGATTTAGAACTAGGCGGTTGGAGCGGCTTAACAAAACAAAGACAAAACGGTACATACCACACCATAACCGTTGAAGTAAGAACACTTGATAGTTATAATTTTAAAAATGTTGGCTTAATAAAAATTGATGTAGAAGGTAATGAATTAAAAACATTATTAGGTTGTATAGATACTATTACTAAAAATAAACCAATTATATACTTTGAATGTGCAGATGTACATATGATAAACTATAATTATAATAGTGGAGATATATACGATTTTTTTGACAAAACAAATTATAAAATAATTGATTTAGATTTTAATACTTGTACAAAAGAAAAGTTGCTGAATCATACTGCATCTGATTCTAGTTTTTACCATAATTTTATAGCATGTCCAAAATAATTGAAGCACACAGAAAAGTAAAAAATAATGTAGGAGACTACTTCTGCAACCCAAGTAGGTATTTTGATATAGATTGTAGTTCTGAAGAAATATTATACAACAAAACAGACTTATCAGACAAACACCTAATTGTAGGAGGCGGCGGATTAATACATAAAAAGTTTAGCAAACACATAAAAATGCTTATAGATAAGCAACCTTTTACAACAACATTATGGGGCATTGGACATAATTTTGGTGTCAAACATGTCAACAAAGTTGTTGATGTTTATTATCCTAAATGGATAGAGGATTGTAATTTAATAGGCATTAGAGATTATATAGAAGGATATTATAATTATTACCTTCCGTGCGTATCTTGTATGCATAAATCTTTTGATAAAAAATACAAAGAAAGACACGAGGTAGTTTATTTTACACATGCTTACAAAACAAAATTCCTTAACAACGAAAACTTTCCTGTAATGAAAAATAATACTTCTAAGTTTTCTGATGTAATAGAATTTCTTGGTAGTGCAAATACTATAGTTACAGATAGTTATCATGGAGCATATTGGGGACAACTATTAGGTAAAAATGTACAAGTTGCTAGTTGGAGTGTAAAATTTGACCATATGAAATATCAGCCACATTTTTTAAATACAATTAACGACAAATATCAAACAGTAAATAATAGGTTAGATGGCTTTTTAGAAGAGTGTAGAGAATATAATAACAAATTTTATCAGATGTTCTTATCACAATTATAATAGCATATAAATATCAGTATGAAAACAATCGTACTTGTCACAGGCGGTTTTGATCCCTTACACCGCGGCCACATAGAATATTTTAAATCAGCAAAAAAATTAGGTGACGAATTACACGTTGGAGTCAATTCTGACGAATGGTTAACTAATAAAAAAGGCAGGCCTTTTATGCCTTATTTGGATAGATGTGCTGTAATAGAATCACTTGATGTAGTTGATAAAGTAATAAGTTTTGATGACAGTGACGGCAGTGCTTGCGGAGCTATCTACAAAACAATGGCAACACATGGAAAAATTAAAATTATTTTTGCTAATGGTGGAGATAGAACAAACACAACCACACCAGAATATAAAACCTATGGCGGTATGAATAATGTTGAATTTGCATTTGGTATAGGTGGCACAGACAAACTTAATAGTAGTAGTTGGTTGTTAGATGAATGGAAAGCACCCAAAACAGAAAGGTCATGGGGGTATTATAGAGTGATACATGAATATGATAAACATACAAAGGTGAAAGAGTTAGCAGTACCGCCTGGTGGAAAATTGTCTATGCAACGGCACGATAAACGTAGTGAACATTGGTTTGTTGCAGAAGGAACTGCTACAGTCTATACTTTAAACGTTTCATCTGATGTAGAATTATACGGAGTATACGAACAACACAAAAGTCTACATATACCTGTCAATACCTGGCACCAATTAACCAATGAACATGATGTACCATTAAAATTAGTTGAAATACAATACGGTGAAAACTGTATTGAAGAAGATATAGAAAGAAAATGACAGAATCAGCATATCCAGATACTATTATATATACAGACAAAGAAAGAGTATGGTGCATGGGTGAAGATATGGATCACCCAAAAGTATACTATACTGTACCAGATGAAGGATTTGTAGTGTGCGGTTACTGTGATATAAAATTTGCAAAAAAGAAGGAAGAAGAAAAATGAAAGTATTTGTAGGATATGACACCAGAGAAGATATTGCGTATCAAGTATGTAAACATAGTATTGTTTCTAAACAACCTAATGCAGATGTACGTCCATTAAAACAACAAGAACTTAGAGATGCAGGATGGTATACTAGACCAATAGATAAACTTGCATCAACAGAATTTACATTTACACGGTTCCTTATTCCAGAACTTACAAACTTTGACGGTTGGGCATTATTCATGGATTGTGATATGATTCTTACTACTGATATTAAAGAATTGTTTGATCAAACAGATGACAAGTATGCAGTAATGTGCGTACAACATGATTATAAAGTAAAAGAAACAACTAAAATGGATGGCCAAAAACAAACTATATATCCTAGAAAAAATTGGAGTAGTGTAGTACTATGGAATTGTGGTCACAAAAGCAATAGAAAAGTTACACAAGATTTTGTAAATAATCCTGAAATAAATGGAGCGTATTTGCACAGGTTTAGTTGGCTAAAGGATAAAGAAATTGGTGAACTAGATCATACATGGAATTACCTTGTTGGCGTATACGATGATATTGAAAAGCCTAAACTAATACACTACACAGAAGGTGGTCCTTGGTTTGAAAACTATAGAGACACTGAATTTGCACAGTTATGGAAAGATGAACTGTATGATATGTTTAAGTAAAAATCTTACTGACGAATATATCAATATGTTTGCAAATGGTGCAAAATTACCTATTCATGATTATGATTATGATTTTGGTAAAGGACCAATAGTTATAAGAAGTATGGGGAAGCGAAAACTAATTGATAGATGTTGGCGAGATAACATAGAATTTTATTATATGGATAGCGGATACTTTGGAAACTATCCTTGTAAAGTAAATCCAAATGGATGGAAATTATTTCATAGAATTGTAAAAAATGATGTACAACATAATAAAATTATTGACAGGCCAGAGGATAGATGGTTATCACTTAATTTATCATTAAAGAAAAAACAAAAGAATGGAAAACATATTTTACTTGTAGTACCTAGTGAAAAGCCATGTAAATTTTATAAATTAGATTTAGAAAGTTGGAAACACAAAACAATAAGAGAAATTAAAAAGCATACAGATAGGCCAATTGTTATTAGAGAAAAAACTGATCGTAGACAAAGAGTACACGGTAACACTATATTCGATGCACTAAAAGATTGTCATGCTCTTGTAACATTTCAAAGTATTGCCGCTGTTGAAGCTGTAATGCAAGGTGTTCCTGCGTTTACAACAGCGCCTACAGCCGCAGATCCGGTTTGTGATAAGGATATAAGTTTGCTAGAATCTCCATCTGTACAAGATGATGTGAAAATATGGAAGTGGGTGTGTCATCTAGCGTATGGTCAATTTCATATTGATGAATTAAAAAACGGCACAGCATATAGGATATTAAATGAAAACAGTTAAAGTATTTTACGCAGGTATTCCGTCAAAAAATAACAATCCGGAGAAGATTGATGTATTAAGATATTTTCATATGGGAGTACCTAATGGACAAAGTGTAGAAATAAAAGAACCAAAACATTATGAATGCGACCTAGCAGTCATGCAAGGATGGGTGCATCAAAATAGCGGACATACTCCGCATTTACTATTTAGAAGAGAAATAATAAGAAAGCAAAAACTTGCAGGCAAAAATGTGTTAGCAATAGATAGCAATTTGTTTCTTTGGCGTGATCCAAACAATACGCATCACTATCTTAGATTCAGCTTGAATGATGTTTTTCCTACAACAGGAAATTACTTTACAGATAATATTGATCCTAAAAGATGGCAAAAAATTAAAAGTGATTTAAATATCGAAGTAAAGCCTTGGGTTACTAGTGGTAAACATATACTAATTTGTCTGCAAAGAAATGGTGGATGGAGTATGGGCGGATTACCGGTCATGCAATGGCTTAACAATACTATAGCAAAATTACAAAGGCATACAGATAGGAAAATAATTGTTAGAGCACATCCTGGGGATAAGAGAGCTAAAGAGTATTTAAGGGTTACACAACCAGGAGTAAGAATTACAACAAATCCTAGTATTATACAGGATCTTTTTAAATGTCATGCAGTAGTTACATTTAACAGTAGTCCTGGTGTTGCAGCCGCAGTAGAAGGGGTACCTATATTTGTTACTGATCCTAATCCTAAAATGAGCCAAGCATATGATGTAGCAAACACTGATTTAGCTAATATAAATGATCCTAAAACATTTGAAAGACAAAAATGGCTTGAAAAAATATCTATGTGTCATTTCAATTATGATGATCTAAGAGATGGAACAGCATGGAATATAATTAAGGATTACATATGATTGAACAAACTATAACTGTTGTGACAACATTTAACAAAAAAGGATTAGATACATATGCTCAAAAAATGTTAGATTCTTTTGCAGACAATTGGCCAAGAGAAATCAAATTATATGCATATGCAGAGGACTGTACGCCTAAAATTTCAAGCCCAAATATAATTATTAAAGATTTACATCAAGCAAGTCCGGAACTTGTAGCATTCAAGAATAAGTGGCGAGATGTTCCAAAGGCTAACGGAGATGTATCTCAAGATCCTGTGCGTAGTTTACGGAAAGATGCAGGAAAAGGATTTAAATGGGACGCTGTAAGATTTGCACATAAGGTATATAGTATATTTAATTGTGCTAAAATTTGCGGCACTGATAAATTAATGTGGATGGATGCAGATACTGTATGTCATAGTCCAATAGATATTAACCGTATTAATGAAATACTGTTACCTGCATATGATATATGCTATGTCGGAAGAGACAACAAATGGCCTGAGTGTGGACTATATAGTATTAATTTACGAAACAAAATGGGACAAACATTTTTAAAAGAATTCCAAAGAGTATATGATGAAGCCGAAGACGGAATATTTCAAATGGCTGAATGGCATGATAGTTTTGTATTCGAAGAAGTAAGAAAAAAACTTAACCCCCATTGTTTAAATTGGGGGCAGGGAATAATAAGAGGTGAAGGGCATCCTCTTATTAATAGCGTTTGGGGTGCATACTTGGATCATCTAAAAGGCGGACGTAAACAACTAGGTAAAAGTAAACCTAGTGATTTGCGTATAACAAGAACAGAAGAGTACTGGAAAGACTCTCATAATTGGAGTGAAACATGATAAGAATGTGGGAACAGAACACGCATTACCTGGTCGATGATATTGTATCAAACGATGGTAAAGTGTATAGATGTGAACTAGAACATACTTCTCAAAAAAACTTTGATAAGTTTAGGTTTGCGAAAATTAGAATATCAAAAGACGATGATATGATTAGACCTCCTGAAATTACAAATGGATCAAGAATTAATATTATTACAAGTATGAATAAAAAATATTATGAAGCTAGTGGAAAAGCAATGATGGCTAGCTGGAAAAGACACGGCAATGCAATAGGTCCTTTGTACGTTTATAATGAACAATTATTTGAACCTAAGATTAAAGGAGTAAAAAAAGCAGGATGGATGTTAGGTCCTGAATATGTAAAATTTCAAAGAAGACATAAAAATAATAAAATACTTACCTTTAGTAAAAAAGCATTTAGTGTAATTCATGCAATGGAAAATATGGTTGAATATGATAGACTAATGTGGTTGGATGCAGATGCAGTCTTTACAGCAGATTTTCCAAGATTACTAATTGAATTAATTTCTCCCGATGATGTACTAAGCACTCATTTTAGTGTATGGCATAATAAGAATGATATAGAATATCACAGTTGTGAAACAGGATTTTTTATACTGAATAGAAGACATCCTGGATTTAAAGATTTTTGTAACTTATATAAAGATATATACTACAACGATCTAGATGAGGAATATAATTTACGTAGATTTTATGACGGAGAAGTATACGGCAAATGTGTAGAAATAATGGAAGAGAAGGGACATAAAATGTTTAACCTAAATACAGGTAGACATAAAACTCCTATTAGCCGTAGTCTAATAGCCCCTTATATAAGTCATTTTAAAGCAGGGCTAAAGGATAGAGTAGAGTTTAAAACTTTTGAAGATGAAGAAGAAATTTAACCTGTGGAGGAAGTATGGCGCACTTAATTCTAGCCCTGTTTTTGACGCCTTTCATGCTGGCGCTAATGCTCTTGGGCATGATGTTGTCGTTGATGGTACTGATGGCATTGATGTTATTTGGAGCGTACTTTTCAACGGTCGTATGTCTGGAAACCGTGCTATCTGGGAAAAGAACGTTCAAGAATCCAAACCGACCATCGTACTAGAAGTCGGAGGTATACAACGAGGCACAACATGGAAAGTTGGTATAAACGGTATAAACCGAGATGCATATTTTGGTCCTAAAGGTAATGATTCTAGTCGCTGTAACAGTCTTGGTTTACAAGTAAAGCCATGGAAATATGACGGCGAATATATATTAATTTGCGGACAACATGATAAAAGTTTACAATGGCAAGACATGCCTAGTATGAGTCAATGGGTGTTAGATACTATACAATTTATAAGGGCACAAACAAAACGTCCTATAATATTTCGTCCACACCCGCGGTGTCCATTACATGGTATAGAACATGAATATAAAGATGTTATACGGCAAGATCCAGTACATATTCCTGGCACCTATGATGATTTTGATATGCGTTTTAGCAACATTTGGGCAACAGTAAGTTGGTCAAGTAACCCCGGTATTCACAGTATTATTAACGGCGTACCTGCGTTTACTGGACCGAGTAGTCTTGCATTTGATGTGTCATTACAAAACTTACGTGAAATAGAAAATCCTTTATACTGCGATAGGACACAATGGTTAAATGATTATGCTTGGACTGAATTTACTGTTAAAGAAATTTCTGAAGGATTACCTATTAAACGCTTGACTTTGAAAAATAATCTGTTATAATAGTATTATGTTTAAAAAGGCACAATACGATGAAACAGCTGAGAGCTGTATTGAAATTTTGTCAGGTACCCATCCTACGCATAGCTATACAGGTACGGGAACAAATAATAGTGACAAAAGTTTATTGTTAAGTTTAGCAAAACAAACATACAAAGGCACCCCTTATACTGATAGACAATTCGATTTAGTAAAACAAAAAATAAATTTATATAGGCAAATATTAATTGATGTAGGTGTAGATGTTGACCGTGCAAAAGATAATTTGCGTTTTCCGTTGCGTAGTATAGATAGATCAAGATGGATCGGAATACGCAATGTTGAAGATACAGATTATATTGCTGTAAGATTTAGTTTTAACAAAAAACTTATTAGTTTTATAGATCAACTAAGGTCAAAAGAACATACAAAACTATACGACGAAAAGGAAAAAATACACTACTTTCCTTTTAATGAATCTAATGTTTACAAAATTATCTCTATGTTAAAAGAAAAAAACTTTAATATAGAAAGTGATTTAGAAAAAATTTATGAAAAAGTACAGATGATGCAAAATAATAAAAAAGATTATATACCTGGAATCTACGGATTTAAATTAAAAAATTTAAATGACAAAGCAGTTGAATATATAGTTTCAGATGTAGGAAAAGAACCTAATGCAGATAACTTAGCTTTATACAAAGATAGAGATGCATTGTATGGTATTGAACATTTTGATGAAGAGGATCTTAATGAAAGTGTCAAAAATCTTACTACACTAAGTCAAAAAATTGTAAGAAGAAAATGTCCTAATGTATTAATTGACAGCGATGTTTTTACTGTAAACAATATAGTGGAAACTGTTTTAGAATTAAATAGATTTCCCGTCCTAGTTTGTTTGCAACCGCAAACAGATTTTGACGACCTGTCTCATATTTACAAATGTTTTAAAAATATATTTTCTAATGATGATTTTTGTGTATTATATAGAAAAGATAATAATACTGCTGAAAATAAATATTTTAACCAGTTTATAAAGCTAAACGGTTTAAATAATTCACTTGCAAATAATTCAAAGATAGTATATACTACACAAGATAAGGTAACAAAAACTTTATTAAAAAATAATTGGAAGCCAAAATCAGCACTAGTATTTGGCTGTAGTAGAACAAATAAAATGGAAACATATTTGAACGAGTTAGATTTAGTGATGTATTACGATACTGATATAAGCCCGTTTTTAAGAAATATAGAAAAGATTTAATGGCAACTTGTAAACTAATTATAGAAGATGAAGTAAACATCAAACTAGAAGGACTTGAAGTTGATGTGCGAAGAAAGCTCGCAAATGCTCTTAAATTTGAAGTGCCTTACGCTCGATATATGCCTCAATACAAATTAGGTCGTTGGGATGGTAAGGTTGCTTTTTTTGGAATTGGTGGTACAGGATATGTAAATCATCTTGATACTATTGCAAGTGTCCTTGAAAAAAATAAAGTTCAAATAGTTGATATTGAAGACAGACGGCATACAGTAGATCTACATTTTGATCAGATAAAGGAAGACTATTGGGGAGACAAAACATGGCCAAAGGGACATCCTGCCGAGGGTGAAAAAATCCGTTTGCGTGATTATCAAGTTGAGGTAATCAATAACTTCTTAGAAAATCCACAATCATTACAAGAAGTCGCAACCGGAGCCGGTAAAACTATTATTACTGCCACTTTAAGCAACCTGACAGAAACCTACGGACGTAGTCTGGTAATTGTTCCGAATAAAAGTCTAGTCACGCAGACCGAGGAAGATTATATTAACTGTGGGTTGGACGTAGGTGTCTACTTTGGCGATAGAAAAGAACTAGGAAAGACCCATACAATATGTACATGGCAAAGTTTAAACATACTAGATAAAAAATTTAAAGACGGAGATGCTGTTCTTAGCCTTGCAGAATTTTTGGACGGCGTAAGCACAATTATTATTGACGAAGTACACCAAGCAAAAGCAGAAGTTCTAAAAAATTTACTTACACGTAACTTGCGTAACGCTCCTATACGTTGGGGCTTGACTGGAACTATACCAAAAGAAAAATTTGAATTTGAAGCAATACATGCAAGCATAGGTCCGGTAATCGGACAAGTTAGTGCAAAAGAGCTACAAGATAAAGGCGTATTATCACAATGTCATGTAAACGTGGTACAATTAGTAGATACACAGGTACATAGAGATTATCAATCAGAATTAAAATATCTAGTTACAAACGAACAAAGAATTACATACATAGCAAGTTTATTAAACAAAGTAAAACAATCAGGCAACACATTAATATTAGTAGATAGAATATCAGCAGGCGAAAAACTACAAGAGCTTATTCCAGGCAGTACATTTGTGAAAGGTGATGTAAAATTAAAAGATAGGAAAGAAGCATATGACGAAATTAATGAAGGCACTAACCACGTTGTTATCGCAACCTATGGTGTGGCTGCCGTTGGCATTAATATTCCACGCATATTTAATCTGGTACTTATTGAACCAGGAAAAAGTTTTGTAAGGGTAATACAATCAATAGGCAGAGGCGTAAGAAAGGCAAAAGACAAAGACTTCGTACAGATATGGGATCTTACATCAACATGTAAGTTTGCGAAGCGGCACCTTACCCAACGTAAGAAATTTTACAAGGAGGCGCAGTACCCATTCACAATAGAAAAAGTGGATTGGAATTAATATGCGAATGTTAACATTAGACAATGAATGTTTTGTCTTAAACAACTTGCCTGATACATTAGAAGAAGATGTAAGATTTAGTGTTTTAGATAATTCAGATGCAAAAGAACCAGATTTCTTTTTTATACCTTTAATATTTTTAGAATCTTTTAGTTCGCCAGCAATAGTAATGGAAATAAATGGAAATGAAATAATGATGCCAGTTGATTGGCATATAGCTGTAGGTGATGCTTCGTCAGGAAATGATTTAGAAGTGTTGCCTTTAACCAGCATAAATGATAGAGGATTTGAAGCTTTCTTATTCAATCCTATCACAGGATTTAAAGTAGACTTTGGAACATTAAAAATAATAAATTTTTATAACGATGTAAAATGGTATTTTCCAAAAATGAAAAACGGACAACTTTTAAGTGTACCTATCACTGAAGGTAAAAATCCGTTGTGTGCTTTTTTTGTAAAGGATATAAGCAGACAAAGTGAAACTATAGATTATGCACAATTACTGTAAGGAGGAAAAATGACAGACCCTAATCAACCATATCATAACAAAGGTTTTGGACCAGCATTTTTATGGATTATGTTTTTGTTTTTAATTTTACCATCAATAATTATATTATCAATAGATGACGGATGGGCCAAATATAAATCAATGCGTGGATTTAGTGGTGACTGTTGGGAAAACAGTAAACATGAAAAAGTATGCAAAAGCGATAACACATGCAAATTTGGACGTAATTTTTGTATACCAGAAGTATATAGATGGAGAGCTGATTAATGAAAGCAGGAAAAATATGGGGTCAGACAGAGCTGATTCATGCTAACGGTGTTTTAGAATTTCATCGTATAGAATTTAAAAAAGGCTACAAGTGTTCAGAACACGAACACAAATTTAAATGGAACGGATTTTTTGTAGAGTCAGGTAAAATGATTGTACGTGTTTGGCAAGAAGATCAGAAAGGATTAGTAGACGAAACTATACTTGGTCCTGGAGACTTTACACAGGTGAAGCCTGGCAAGGTCCATCAGTTTGAAGGTGTAGAAGATGGTGTTGCATTTGAATTGTATTGGGCAGAATTTAATCATGATGATATAGTCCGGAGAACTGTTGGAACAAAAGTATAATGTATTCTTTAGAATATCTACAAGAGCTAAAGGCTTTACATCAAGATAAAAAACGACCAAAAGGCTTTGGTGGTAAGGTTAAAGACTTAGGAGAATTTTACAAATGGATACAATACTGGCAACCATCAGATTGTTTAGACTATGGTTGTGGTAAAGGTGTTATACTTGCACATCTTAAAGAAGAATTTCCACATATAGAATTTCAAGGTTATGATCCTGCATTACAAATGTGGGAACGCAGGCCAGATAAAAAATATAAAATGATATTTTGTAATGATGTATTAGAACACGTAGAACCAAAATTTATTACACATGTATTACAAGACATAAACAATCTTACAAAAGAATATGTATGGCTACGTATAGACACATTACCTGCAAGAAAAAAATTATCAGATGGACGTAATGCACATTTAATAATAGAAAACAAACAATGGTGGTTAAATTTGATACAAGAAAATATTAACGGAAACATAGTATATTCTGAATTAAACAAAAAAGGAAAGTTGGATGTTGCAATCGAAAAGTAAATTAATACCGGGCCAGGCTCTTATTTACACTAGAGCTAACGGCGTGGTATATGCCAATTATAGAGATCCTCCACATAACAAAATTCCTAGATGGATAATAGGTGGTGATCCAGATGCAGTTAGCAAAGACCAAGGTTGCTTGTTTAGTTATAGCCAATGGCAAGATATGATGTTGCTTGCAAAAGAAAACAAAACAATGAAATTACAAATGAAAAAATTATTAAATCTATATTACTTGATAAAGGAGACAAAATGATTGTAGGATATATTTTAGTGTTAGTTACAATATTAGAAACTGGTCAGGTTACAGGTGAAAGTATTGAATACTTTGATGACCCTTGGGCATGTATTGAACAAGGAATTTGGGAGGAAGAAAATTCACCACCTGGCATAGGTTATGTTTGTATAGAGGATTATGTAGACATGGAGAAACTAAAGTGATCATTATAGCTGGTCCTTGTCAACACGAAACTCTTGAACAAAGTTTAGAAATTGCAAGTGAATGCAAAAGAGTATGCGACAAATACGGTTATGATTATTATTTTAAAGCTAGTTTTGATAAAGCAAATAGGACACATATAGACAGCAAGCGTGGTGTAGGATTACAAGCTACCATGCAAGATTTTAAAACTATTAAAGATAAACTAAAAGTAAAGACTGTTACTGATGTACATAATCAAAATGAAATTTTAAAAATTGGTGCATATTACAATGATTGTGTTGATGTAATACAGATACCTGCTTTTTTATCTAGACAGACTGATCTCATTAGAGCGGCATGTAAAACTAACAAAATAGTAAATATCAAAAAAGGACAATTCTTATCACCATGGGATATAAAAGGTATATTATCTAAGACAGAAGGTGCTAAGGATGTATGGATAACAGAGAGAGGAACATGTTTTGGCTACAACAATCTTGTTGTCGACTACACTGGTATTATGTATATGCTCGACAATTATGACCGTACTATCGTGTTTGATTGTACGCACTCTGCCCAAAAACCCGGGGGACAGGGGACTAGCAGTGGCGGCAATCGTGATTTTGTCCCTGGGTTGGCTCGTAGCGGGTCTGCTCTTGGCGTCACTGCCTTCTTCCTCGAAGTCCACCCTATGCCTGATGACGCCCCGTCAGATGGCCCCAATATGCTTGAACTAAAAAACTTTGAAAAGGTAATCGATGAAATTGATAGATTTTCTTATCAAAAAGTGGTTGGCAAATAAAGAAAATGAGTGTATATTAATAATATGAATAGACTGCCAATCAAAGATATACTAGCCGCAATTGATATGAACGCTAAAAGCGTATGGAAAGAATTTTCTGATGAAGAACGTAAACAGGTGTCATTTTGGCTTCTTAATCGCTATATAAGCGCCGTACAAGGGTCTCGTGACAAAATGGAGCTCGCAGTATTCAAAACAAACGAATACTATAATAAGAACTATATGGACGTATCTAAGCATCCGCAGTTACAATGGCAACTGTTATGCAATTCAGGAAACACAGGCAAAATAGAATACCATCCTTGGATAGGTTTTAAAAAGAAAACATCAGACAATAACAAAGTATTAAAGGTTCTTGAACAAATATATCCTAACATGAAACAAGACGAATTAGAAATGTTAGCGACTATGAATAGCAAAAAAGATATAAAAAAATTAGCAGAAGATTACAATATTGAGGCAAAACTATAATGGAATACAACATAAACACATTGCCTAACTTTGGTGTACTAGAAGTAAAACTTGATCAAAGTCATATAGATTTGTTATATAAGTATATCAAAGAAACTGCATATGAAGGATATGTATTTGAAGGCAATGAAGTTGTAAGCCATGCAAAAGACAATCAATGGTCGTTGATCGATCACGATAATGTATTTGAAAACGAAGTCCTGAAGCCCGCAGTAAACAAGTATGCAGAAACTTGGGGCTGGCCAATGAATGTAAAGACAACACACTATCAAGATTTGGAGTTTAATAGATTTTGGACACGCATTACAACCAACGATCAATATCAAAGTTTACACGATCATCAAGGACTGTTTAGCTTCAATGTTTGGTTAAAAATACCTACGCATTGGCAAGAAGAACAAGCAGGTGACTTAGGTTTTGCACATCCAGATGCAACAGATTTTATTTTTACATATACAGATACAATTGGTAGAATAAAACAATATAATTATAAACTGTCGCCTGAAATTGAAGGTACAATGGTACTGTTCCCTAGTGACTTTAACCACGCTGTCTATCCAGGTTGGACAAAGCCTAAAGGATATAGAATAAGTGTAAGTGGTGATATATCTTTGTCAAGTTTAAGAGTAGGGGACTCACTTGTCTAAGCCTTATGTATGTGAATATTGTAACACAGGATACAGTCGAGAGAAAACCTTGGCTGTACACATGTGCGAAAAGAAACGTAGACACTTGCAAAAAAATGAAAAGCGTGTAACACTAGGATTTTATGCGTTCAACCAATTTTACAAATTAAGTGCAGGTGCAAGGAAAGAAAAGACATATGAAGATTTTTGTAACTCACCTTACTACAATGCGTTTGTCAAGTTCGGTTCGTTTATCAATAATGTGCGTCCTTTATATCCTGAGCGTTATATTGATCATGTGGTAACAAGCGGAGTAAAACTTGATCATTGGTGTAAAGACGAACTATATGAAAAATATGCTATTGACTTGATTAGAAAAGAAGGTGTAGAAACTGCACTAGAAAGAAGCGTAATGACAATGATGGAATGGGCAAATGAAAATGAACCTGCACCATGGAATCATTACTTTCAACATGTTAGTCTGAATAGAGCAGTATGGCATATTAAGGACGGAAAGGTAAGTCCTTGGCTTATTCTTAATTGTTCTACAGGCAAGGATATGCTAAGTAAATTAAATGACGAACAACTTACAATGATATATCATGTACTTGATCCTGAACATTGGGCTATGCGTTTCAAAAGACAACCTAATGATGTGGAACTTGTAAAAGAAGTTGTTAAAGAAAGTAAATTATAATGCCAGATATTGATATAGATTTTGCAGACAGAAATGTTGTTTTAGAAAAGATTCAACATCGTGTTGCAAAATTAGATACAGGTAAAAAACACAATACAGGTGTATATGTAACTGAATGTCCACATAATCCAGTTGACAATTTATCAACTATAGATTATGAAACAGCAGAAGATAGAGGATACTTTAAATTAGATTTTTTAAATGTGTCTATTTACAAAGATGTAAAAGACGAGACACATTTAATCAGCCTAATGAGAAAGGAGCCAATATGGGAACTTTTGGAGCACAAAGACTTCGTAGACAAAGTATTTCATCTAAGCGGACACGACAGTCTGTTAAAGCAATTGAAACCTACCTCGGTCAGTCAATTGGCGGCAACACTTGCTATAATAAGGCCAGCAAAGAGACATCTAGCAAGCAAAGACTGGGAGACCATAATGAAAGAAGTTTGGATCAAACCAACAAACGGTGAATATTATTTTAAA
>MDTA01029302.1_pt1 | contig 23468 bp, 26 predicted proteins | sample 811151 | NCBI WGS metagenome assembly MDTA01 (sample SAMN05326648, study PRJNA326480) | marine metagenome | isolation source: seawater | place: Indian Ocean: South | collected 2010
AATTTGTTCTTATTATTAGATTTTTCTTTGAAAGTTTTATTACACATTCCTCAGTTTTTTTTTTTAAATATCCATAATAATTTAGGGGATTTGTTTTGCTCTTTTCTGAATATTTTTTTTGTGATCCATCAAATAATTGATCAGTAGAAATATAGACTAATTTAATATTTAATATTGAACATACTTCTGCTAACTTTTTTGAAATTGTAAAAATATTTGCAAAAGATGTTTTTTTATCTTTTTCAATTTTATCTATATTTGTTGAACTTGCAGCATGCAATACTGTATTTATCTTTTTCTTTTTTAAAAAATTATATAGTTTATCATTTGAATTGAGATTTATATAAACACTGTTTTTTAATTTTAATTTTTTTTTATGAATTAAATAATATACATTGTTTTGATTTGAATAATGGTAAAAATTTATGCCAAATAAACCAGTAGATCCTGTTACTAAAATGTTTAGATCTTTTTTTTTTTTAAAATTCATAAATATAATTTATTATAGATAAATATGAAAAAATACAAAATACTAATATGGGGAGCTGGAAACAGAGCTAAAACAATTTTAACAATGTTAAAAAGTTCTCAAGGACAATTCGAATATAAAAATAAAGAAATTAAAAACTACGAAATTATTTGTTTAGTTAATAATTCAAAAAAGAAAAATATTAGTAATTCAATTCCGTTAATTTACAATAAAAAAAAATTTTTTAATATTTTAAAAAAAGTAAATTCATTTATTGTTACTGTTGGAGGAGAAAATGGCTACGCTAGAATTAAAATTTCAGATAAACTTAAAAAATTAAAATTAAAACCAATTAGTTTTTGTTCAAAAGATTTTATTAAAGATAGTTCTGTAAAACTTGGAATAGGATATCAAATCATGAAAAATGTTACAATTAATTCTAATTGTAAAATTGGTAATTACTGTATTCTAAATACATCAGCAACAATTGACCATGATTGTTTTATAGATGATGGAGCACACATAATGCCAGGTTCAACACTTGCGGGTGATATAAAAATTGGTAAATTCAGTACAATAGGTACAAACTCTACTATTATTCCAAAAGTTAAAATAAGTGAAAATGTATATATTGGGGCTGGAGCAGTTATTTTAAAAGATATAAAAAAGGACCAGATTATTGTTGGGAATCCTCAAAGAATTTTGAGAAATAATACAAAAAAAAATAACTTTACTTTTTTTTCAAAACTATAAAAAAGTCTAACCAATTACAATAATTTCTATTGCATTAATAACATTAATACTATAAGAAACTCGCAACCAAATAAGCTTAACTCTATGGCAAACAAATACAAAAATATTCAAGCTGGAGTACTCAAGGCATTTAGAGAAGAAATTCCCTCAGTATATTACTCTGACAAAACTAAAAAAGAATTTGATCACTGGCGAACTGTGATGGAGCACCATTACCATGACCTTATGAAATTTCCAAAAGATCTGTTTAAAGGTAAAGAATTAATTGATCTTGGATCAGGAACTGGCGAAAATACTGTTTATTTTGATAATTGGGGTGCTAACTGTACATTAGTTGAAATGAATCCAGACGCTTTTAAAATATCAAAAAAGATATTTAGGAAATATAGTAAATCAAAAAAAAATAAATTTATAAATAAGTCAATTTACGATTTTAAAACAAAAAAAAAGTACGATATTGCTCACAGTAGAGGAGTTTTTGCTCACACAAATGACCCGGTAAAAGCATTTGACAAGTTGGCATCGCTTGTAAAACCTGGAGGATATTTAATATATGGTGACGGAAATAAAAGTGGAAACTTTCAAAACATGTTGCAAAGACTTGCTATCTTCAATTTCGCAGATAATTGGGACGATATGGTTAAAGTTGCAGAAATATTGTTTAAAGAGGATTTAGATAGAGCTCAAAAATTTGCTAACAGAACAAGAAGATGTATTATTTTTGATAAGTGGGTAGTTCCAAGACTTACTCAACCATCAGTTAAAGAAGTTTTGGGATGGTTTAAAAAAAATAGAATAAGATTGTATTCATCATATCCTAATGTTATTCCCTCAACGTTAGGCGACTCTCTGCATCATAGACCTATGTTTGATGTTGAAAAGTTTATGCAAATTACTTCTTTTATTGAGAGCTATTGGATAATCCAGAATAAAATGGATAAAGTTGAAATTCCTAAAATATTTAACGGAATAGTAAAATTAGCTAAAGATCAGGACGAAATGGTCGATTATATCGATGATTACAATTTAGAAGATATTGAGAAAAAGTCATTCAGTGTTTTATCAAAAAAAATATCTAAATATAACAATACTGTAAAATCAATGAATTTTGAAAAATATTTGAAAAAAAGAACTAGTATATTTTGTGATGAGGTTAATACTTTTTTGAGCATTTTAGACAAAAAAGATTTAATGAAATCAAAAAAATATATTAGAAAATGTTCAGAATTATTTAGAGGTGCCCAAGGAATCCGCCACATCGATTTCATAGGATATAAATATTAATTATTGATGAATAATTATAAACCTGGAAAAATAAATAGTCATAATGAATGGGACAAATTAAGAGAAGTTATAGTTGGATCTGGTGAAGGTTTGGGCGCAACAATTGAATGGCATTCGGAAAAAAAAATATCTGAGAACATACTTTTAAAAGCCTACGAATTATGCAAAAAAGCATCACCAAAATGGTTTGTTGATGAAATAAACGAAGATCTTGAAAATTTATCAGCGAAACTGAGAGATTTTGGTGCAATTGTACATCGACCAAAAGTGCATGATATTTCAAAAATTTATTCGTCTCCTTTCTGGAGCTCTTCAGGGAATAATATATACAATGTTAGAGACTTAAATTTAGTTGTTGGAAACAATGTTATAGAGAGCCCATCACATAATATTAGTAGATATTTTGAAACTACCGCTCTTTATGAAATCTGGTACGAAAAATATTTTGATAATGGATTTAAATGGATTGCAGGACCGAAACCAAAATTATCATCTGATCCAGTTTTACCATATTTTAGAGATCAAGAAAAAAGGGAATTGACTGAAGAGGACATCAGACACAAAGAACTGACTGGTGGTAGACTAGAAAAACTTCATAAACTTAAAGAGGAAGAGATTTTATTTGAGGCAGCTAATACTGTTAGACTAGGGAAAGATTTATTGTATCTAGTATCTTCATCTGGAAATATGAAGGGTGCCAAATGGTTACAAAGTGTTTTGGGTAACGAATATAAAGTACATGTTACAGATAGTCTTTATAGAGCTAGTCACCTTGATTCGACTGTTCTTTGTCTAAGGCCTGGACTAGTTTTGTTAAACAGTAAAAGAGCAAACCCAAAAAATCTTCCAGATATTTTTAGTAATTGGGATAAAATATGGTTTGATGATGTTGCGCCAACTACTGAGAGTGAGCTAAAGTTTCAAAGTGAAATAAGAGATCAAATCGCAAAAGAACTCTCAGATTTGGGTTTTAAAACTAATTTAGGTTATATGAGTTCTCCATGGGTAGGAATGAATTTACTCTCTTTAGATCAAAATACTGTGTTAGTTGATGAAAGACAGGCAAAGATGATTTCACTGCTTGAGAGTTATAAATTAAATGTTATTACGGTAAATTTAAGACATATGTATACCCAAGGGGGAGGGATACATTGTGCAACACTTGATACCGTACGAGATAGTAAACTTGAAAGCTATATCTAAAGACAAAACATACAGAAAACCTAAAAATGGACCATTTGGTGTTATGTTTCACCATTTTCATTTAAAAAATAATCAAAAATTTGGACAGGGATCAATAAATAAAAATGAATTTGAAAAAATTATTATTTTTTTAAAAAAAAATTATGAAATTCTGAGCCCCCAGGAATGGTTGAATAAATTAGAAAAAAAAAATTTAAAGAAAAAAGATATATGCATTACATTTGATGACGCTCTTTTAAGTCAATATAATATCGCTCTAAAAATTTTAAATAAGTATAGATTGAAGGCATTCTGGTTTGTATATTCATCAGTTTTTAATGGAATTATTGACGACTTTGAAATTCACAGAAAATTTAGATCTAAATACTTCAAGAATTTTAATGAATTTTTTAAAAATTTTTTGAGATTTATAAACACAAGTCCTGATTACAAGAAAAAAAATAATTTTAAAATTTTTTATAAAAAAATGAAAAGATACTATCCGGTCTATACAGATGAGGATATAGAATTCAGATATTTGAGAGATCATGTTCTTAATGAAGAAGAATATAAAAATATTATGTCTAAAATGATCATTGTAAAAAAAACGAGTAAAAAAAAATTATCAAAAAATTTGTGGTTAAATAATTATCATCTTAAAGAACTTTCAAAAAGAGGTCATATTATAGGAATGCACGCCTATAATCATCCTTATAAATTATCTGAGTTAGATTATGAATCTCAAAATAATGAGCTAAAAAGAAATTTTAATCATTTGAAGAAAATTTTAAAAATAAATCCTGTCTCAATATCTTATCCAAATGGTTCATTTAATAAATATACTTTAAAAATTATTGAAAAATTGAAACTTAGGTGTGGTTTTATATCAAATATGAAAAGTTATAATTCAAGTTATAAAATGAAATTTACACTTAGAAGGTTAGATCATTCAAATATACTTAAAAATTTATTAGGTAAATAAAAGACTTTTTTTTCTTTTTTCTAAAATATTATTTAAATTTTGAGAAAACAATTTGTGATATTTGAATGTTTTCAAATATGAAGGTAAATTACATTTATTATTTGTTAAAATATTTTTTACGTGTTTTATAGTTTCCTCGCTCTGATATGGGGCTTTAAAATTATTCTTTGGGTTAAACTGATCATAATAAAAAATAGTTTTTCTTTGTTTAAGTTTAAAAATAAACTTTTCTTTCTTTTGTTTTTTTTTGTCTATAAGTTTTAGCTTATCACCAAATTTTGTTTTAACTGAAATATTTCCCTGTGTTTCAAAAAAACCTTTTCTTTTTGTTTCAAAAAATTTTTTATCTAATTTGTCAAAGTTTAAATCAAGATTACTTCGTCCAGTTAAATAAACAAATAAATCTAAAAAATGTACTGAGTTTGATAACAGTCCCCATTTAGATCCAGAAACAACTATTGAAACTTTTTCATTTTTAATAATTTTTTTTTTTAAATTTTTATAAATTGACCATGTTCGTCTTGGACAATTTATCCAGCTTTTAATTTTTCTTTTTACGATAATTTTCTTTGTTAATTCATACTCTTTGGGATCTTGAAAAACTACTTTTTCAAAAATAAAAAATTTAACATTAAAATTTTTTACTATTTTCTTAAATATAGAAAATCTTACATTTGAATTTGTCGAAATAATTGTCAATAAAAGTTTATTTTTTACTGGGTTAAGATTTTTAAGAATAATTATTTTTTTTTTTTCCTTGATGCTATTTTTAAAATTTTTAATTTTTTCTATATCTATATCATAGATATATATTTTTTTGATTTTCTCGAGATTAATTAATGACTGGCAGTGTCTCAATCCTATGTTTCCAAATCCAACAATCAATACATTTGACATTAAAAAAAATTAGGATTTTTTCTTAACCATTTTTTTAATTGCATACTTGAAATCCAATTATTGTTTACATTTGACTTATAAGAAAAATTATTTTTTACCCTTTTTCCATTTTTACTCATCATAGAAAGTTTTTTTTTACTTAGAATTGAAGGTAAAATCTTATAATATTTTTTAAATTCATAAGTAAAAAAAGAGTCTTCAATGCTAATCATTTCTTCATGAAGTTTTTCTCCGGGCCTTATTCCAATTAATTTATAATTATTTTTTTTTTCACTGATCGCATTTGCAATATCTAAAATTTTTATTGACGGAATTTTTTTTACAAATATTTCTCCTCCTTGCATTTCGTCAATTGCCATCCACACAAATTCCACACACTCTTTTAAGCTTATTAAGAATCTTGTCATCCTTAAATCAGTAATTGGGATCTTAGGCTGTTTTGATACTATTGATTGGAAATAAGGTATTACAGATCCTCTGGAACCAATTACATTTCCATATCTTACAATTGAAAATTTTGTAGATTTTGTATTGTTTTCTAAGTTTCCAGATACAAATAATTTATCTGCAGCTAATTTTGTTGCTCCGTAAAGATTTATTGGATTACAAGCTTTATCAGTAGACAATGCAATTACATTATGTACTTTATTATTAATCGCAGCATTAATAACATTCATTGATCCATTAATATTTGTTTTAATACATTCAAAAGGATTAGTTTCAGCTGTTGGGACTATTTTTGTAGCAGCAGCATGAACTACACAATCAACTCCCCTCATGGTATTATTTAGATTTGTAAAATCACGAATATCACCAATAATAAACTCTATATTTTTAAAATTCTTATAACCTTGCTGCATATCCCATTGTTTTGATTCATCTCTTGAATAAATAATCATTTTCTTCGGTTTATATTTTTTAAGTGTCAAATTTACAAAGGCTTTACCAAAAGAGCCTGTGCCCCCTGTAATAAATATAGTTTTATTATTTAGATTTTTCATAAATCTTCTTTGTAACTTGTACGCTTTTTATAGCATCAAATAGAGTAACTGCACAATTTTTTTTATTTTTAAGTGCTTTATCTATTTCTTCAAATTGACGATAAAAACCTGGTTTAAATCTTCTATCATAAACAAAGTTTGTAAATAATTTATTTTTTCCATTTTTATTTATTTCTAATTTTTCGAGTGGGTTTAATTGAAAAAAAGAATTTTGACTCGATATATTAATTTTCCAATTTGCTGGAATGTTCCAATAAGACACATATCTTGCTTGATCACCACTCGAAAATAATATTTTTGAAGTGATAACTTTCTTTTTATTTTTTAAAATATTTTTATTTTCAAATTTAATTGGGTTTCCTCTTAAAAAAAAACTCATTAAATCGATTGTATGTATGGAATTAGCATACATCCAATATTTGATTACCTTATTATTATGACCATATTTTTTTGCAATATTAGTATCTTGTTGATCTTGAACATAAAGAAATAGTTTATTTTTTGATTTGAAGATTTTTTCTTTTAATTTTAATACGCTTCCTAAAAATCTTCTATTGTAACCGACAAAAAATTTTAATTTTTTATTTTTGTAAATTTTACAAATCTTATTTGCTTCACTAAAATTTAAACCTAAAGGCTTTTCAATAAATATATTTGAATCAGTTTTCATAATTTTTATTAACACATTGAATAACTTATCAGGTGGCAGACAAATGATTAGTAAATCATATTTCTTTTTTAAAAAAAGATTTATATCATCATAATAATTTTGAATTTTAAATACTTTTGCAAATTTTTTTGCATTTTTTTTTGTTTTACTAAATACTGATTTTAAATAATATTTTTTAAACTTTTTAATCACTTTGGCATGCTCTGAAGCAGTCTTACCAGATCCAATAAAACCTACATGAAATGTTTTTAAATTACTCATTATAAAGGTGTTTTAAATTTTCACTGAATCATTAATTATTTTGCAAATTTTTATTATATCCTTAGTTTTTAAATCTGGATAATTTCCAATATAAAAGCAATATTTATGTACATGTTCGACGTTTGGAAATTTTGTTAATTTATTTTTAAGTTTCATTTTTCTTACATAAGGCTGCCTGAGTTGGTTGCCTCCGCCGGCACTGCCTAGTCTGTATTCGATTTTATATTTGTCTAATTGTTTTAATATTTTAAAAAAAAGTTTAGAATTTTTTTTTTTTAAAATTACGTTAAAAGCATAATTACTCATACCTTTAATAAAGTAATCAGTAAAAAAATAATTTTTATCTAATAATGAGAGAAATTTTATAAAGTTTTTATTTCTTATTTTAATATTTTTATCTAGCCTTTTAAGTTGGGATAATCCTAAACATGCTCCAATTTCTGTGTTTCTCAAATTGAAACCCGGTATTTCAAAAATAAATTGGGAGTTTATGAATTTATTTTTTTTAATAAATTTTTTTTGGAATTCAATATCTTTTACTTCTCTAATTAAACCATGAGATCTTAACATTAGTAATTTATAATAATTATCCTTACTATTTGTTGATATCATCCCTCCTTCTATTGTGCTCATATGATGAGCATAATAAAAAGAAAAGTTAGAAGACCAGCCAAGAGTTCCTAATTTTTTATTATTATATTTAGCTCCATGAGACTCACATACGTCCTCAATGAGAAAGATTTTTTTCCTTTTTAAGTAATGTAAAAGTTTATTATTTATACAATTAAAACCTAATATATAACTAATAAAGACAGCCTTAGTATCTTTGTCAATTTTTGATATAATTTGATCAATATTCATCCCTAGATTTTCTAAATTTATGTCCACAAATACTGGTTCAAAACCTGAGTGAATGATTGATGCGATATCAGATGACCAAGTCAAAGTTGGAACAATTACCTTTCCTCCTTTTGGATATTTTAATTTTAAAAGTTGTAAAGAAAGTAAATTTGCTGAGGAGCCAGAATTAACAAAGACACTATATTTGACACCTAGCCATTTTGACCAATAATTTTCAAATTTTTTTACTAATTTCCCTTGAGTAAAATTTTCTGTTGTTTTTAGATATTTTATTAAAGAGCTTTTGTCTCTTTTTGTAATATTATTTTTCATTAATGGAAAATTGAATCTATTCATATTAGAGCTCGATAATTTTATTAAACTTTTTGAGAAGTTCTGTTTTATGTGTAACCATAATTATTGTTTTATCTTCCAATTTTAATAGATTTTCTATAATTTTTTCCTCTGTCATTCTATCTAATGCGCTAGTCGGCTCATCTAATAAAATAACCTCACTATCCTTATAAATTGCTCTTGCAATAGAAATTCTCTGCTTCTGACCCCCAGATAAGTTAACACTACCCGGCCCAAGGAATGTATTTATACCAGATGAAAAGTTTTTTATTTCTTCGTCTAAACAAGAAACTTTTAAACTTTTTTCTAATTTTTTAATATCTACTTCGTCATATGATAAGGATATGTTGGCTTTTATGGTATCATTTATTATTACAGGGTTTTGAGGAACATAACTAGTATTTTTAAGCCAATCTTCTACATTTTCATAAATATTTAATTTCTCATCTAATAATACTTGTCCACTCGTAGGTTTTAAGAAGCCTAATAGAATATTTAATAATGTTGTTTTCCCGCAACCACTTTTACCAACTATACCAACTAAATCATTTTTTTTTATTGAAAATTCTAAATTTTCCAAAATTTTATTTCTTTTTTTATCATTATTAAAAGAAAAACTAATTTTTTTTACATCAATTTTATTTTCAAAATTTATCTTTACTGTTTTTTCTTTTTTCTCTTCTAAATTTGATAGTTCTAATTCATTTATAAAATTATTAATTATATATTTATTTTTTTTCAAATTTTGAAACAATGTTGAAAAACGAGATACTGCAGGAATTAATCTATAAGAGCCTGCTAAAAATAATGACATAATTTCTGGAAAATCAGTGAAGTTTTTTGTTTTCAGTAAGTAATATATAAGTATTACAAACGAAATTATTAGGATAAATTCAAAAACTGGTTTTGGAAGCTCACCTATAATCGATGTATTTCTTTTGGCTAATAAATTTTGCTTTTTATAATCTCTAAAAATATCTGAGAAAAATTTAAGTTTTGAATAAACTTTTATTTCAACGATGCTGTTAAAACACTGAATAGCAAAATTATTAATTTTATTTGAACTTTTTACCCAAATTTCTCCATATTTAATCGATAATTTTTTTAGAAAATAACCTGAAACTATAGCAATAAATAGAATTAGCAAAACGAGGAAAAATGTAATTTCAGTTTGATGATAAATTAACAAAAGTGCAATTGCTGTAAAAATAACGATTTCGGAAATCAATTGTAACAAATTGAGGAGTGAACTTGAAAAATTTGATACCTCAACACTTAAGAAATTATTAAAATTTCCTACGGAATAATTTAAGAAAAAATTATATTCCTTAGATAAATATTTTTTAATGAGCCTATAAGATATAATTTCCTCAAATTCGTTTATGAAATTTAGTTTCCACCAAGCAAAATAAATTAATAATTGATTTTTAATGAAAAAAATTAGTAGTAATGAAATTAAAGATATAAAAATCAAGTTTTCAAAACTCATTGAATTAATGTAATCAGTTAAAAAAAAATTTAATTCGACTTTTTTTTTAAAAAAAATCTGCGAAATTGGAAGAATTATGAATACTGCTGTAAATTCTGCAGCTGTGACTAAAATTAATAATAAATAAAAGTATACAATTTTTTTTTTTAATTTTTTATCAATAGTTTTAAAAATTTTTAACATTATCTCATCTGTGTCTGTTTTACTTCTTCGTATACTTCTGGATATTTTTTAATTGTTTTTAAAATTAAACCCTTTTTAATATTTGTTCTATCAGATAATAAATATTTAAATATTTGAAATAAATTTAAAATTCTAGAAATAAAACTTCTTTTATTATTTGAGTTTATTTTATTAGTTTCTATTAGCCTTTTTGACATGAACATTTTTTCTAATTTTTTATAATTTTTCTTTTTTTTATATTTATTACCAAATATCTCTCTTGATAAAAATTTGAGAGCAATTTTATAAATATTGTTATCTGTGAACTCTACTTGTGGTTTTACTCTAAAAGATCTTTCTCTAGAAATATATGGTTCATTTATTTTTTTAATGTTGCCATGATAATAAAAAAGAAAACAAGGAATTAATTCCAAAAAGATAACATCTTCTCTTTTAAGTTTAGTTGAAATTTTCCAGACTTTTTTGTAAATGTCTGCTCTAAACATTGCATAATTTAAAGGCGCGAGTTTTCCATCAAGATATTTTAAAGCTCTATCAAAACTTTTCCCTTTAGTTGGTTGATAATTTATATTTGTGTATTTGATAGGCATAAATTTGTAAAAATTTAAATATTTAAAATCTAAAATTTTTGAATGTATGTAATAATCTCCATGAACTCCTATGTAATCCTGATTTTTTTCTAGAAATTTTATTGATTTTATTAAACCATTTAAAAGAAAAAAGTCATCATCTGCTATTGTAACAACATATTTAGTATTGATTTGATTTAAAATCTTCGAAATTTTTATATTTGCATTTTTTCCTGGTAGATAAAAATATAAATATGGAAGGTTTTTAGTATTTTTTTTTTTTTTCGATGAGTCTATTATTATAACTTTCATCTTATATTCAATTCTATTTAAATACTCTACTAGTCTCTTAAAAGTATAGTTTCTGTTGTTTGTGGGTATAACTATAGTGAGCTTTTCAAATAATGATGCTTTCATTATTATTTTTCTGATAAATAATCTGCCAAGGAAACTAACCAAACATGATGGGTCATCTCAACATAATTATATTTTTTAGAATTTACCCATAAATTTATGTTTCCCATTTTTTTCAAGGGGTTATTTACATCAAAACCAGTAAGAGTTATTAGAAAAATATTTTTTTTTTTACATTCTTTAGCAGCATTTATAATATTTTTTGATTTACCGCTGCTACTTATTAATATGCACATATCTCCTTTGATTGCATAATTTTTTAGAGATTGGGAGACCCAATTTTCATATCCATAGTCATTAGCAAAACAAGTAATTAAATTTGACTCATTAAAAGTAATTGATCTTATGCCAGCAATTTTTGTAAAATCTACAGCTACGTGATTAGCTATAGAAGCACTTCCTCCATTTCCAGCTAGAATTAACTTATTATTTTTTTTTAGTTTTTTTAGTTGGTCTATAATCATTAAGAATTTATCATTTTCAAAATCAGATATTAGTTTTGAAAGATCTAGATAATAGTCTTTTAAAAAATTATATTTTTTAATTTTCATTAAAATTTATTAATCTGTTTTTAATTTTATAAGTTTTTTAACTTTTCGTGGTGATTTTTTCATATATTCCTCAGAATAATTTAAATTGAATTTGGTCCAATCCGGCATATATTTAACTGTATACATATAACTTAATATTCTTCTAGTTTTATTAGATTTATTTTTCATACTACCGTGTGCTAGTGCTTCAGTAAATATTACTGCATCTCCTGGATTTATATTTAGATGTACAAGACAATTTTTATTATTTTCAGGATTATTATTATATGGTCTTACAAAATTAGATTTGTGAGATCCAGGAATCACTGCAAAACCTCCATCTTTCTCAGTATTATTACAAAGAGGTATTAAAATTTTTGTGATATTTGAAAAAATAACTCTATCTTTAACATAATAGAATACTTTAGGATGATGAGGCATGTTACCCATATGTAAATATGTGTAAGTATTTTTTTTTAATTTAGTCATAGCTACAGCGTGATTTAATCTATAAAAGTCAGAATTACCTGTTACTCTTTTAATTAATTTCAAAAATATTGGATTTACTGCAAATTTTTCAAATAATTTATCTAGTTCCAGGATATTTGATATATAAAGATCTTTATCATTTTTCTTTTTTCCAAAAAAAACATTATGGGGTAATTCATTTGGTTTTTTTTTCTCAACTTGCGAAAGTTTTTGGTTGGCTTTTTTTATATCATTCTTATTTATGACATTTCTTAAAATAAAGTAGCCATTAAGATCAAATAAATAATCAAACTCTTTAAGCTTCATTGTGAAATATATTTATCATCATTAACTAATAGCTTATTTTTATTTTCATTTCTATAAAAAGTTTTAACTTTAATTTTTGAGTCATGTAATAAAATATCTTTAAAAATATTTTCTGAATTTTTAATTTTTGATCTTGTATCATCAAACAAGTATACAAATTTTTTACAAATAATTTTATCAATTAGATTTTTTTTAATATTCGCAGTAGGATCAGTTATTACAAAAAAATCAACATCTAGATTATTTTTTTTTATATAATTGTAAGCTTCATAAGACGAAAATCCTAAAGAAATAACTGTTCCCTTTTTACCTTTTTTATATTGAAAAATATTTTGATTTTTAAAATGTTTTACTAATTTTGGAGAATTTTTATTTTTAAAATTTTTTTGGCTTAAACAAAATATATTAAAATTTTTTTTTTTTATTTGTTTTAAGCTAACATTTATATCATCAGGAAATATAAGATATCTGCAATTAACAAAACTTAAACTACTTAACTCTTGAAGAGCATGCAATCGTGACTGTGGTCCCTCAAAACCACTATCAACAATATAAGTTATAATAGAGAATGATCCAATTTTGTTTTTAAATTGTACATAATTGTAAGTATTCACAATTTGATCCATACCTAATAGTAAAAAATCAAGTTGTTTAGCAAAGTATATTGCAAATTTATTTTTTAACATAAGACCAAGACCAAACCCTATAAGTGTTGCCTCAGAATTCTGAGTATTGTAAATTTTTACATTTTTAATATTCTCAATACCCGTTGTTAAACCTGATATTCTAGATCCAAATGTGATATTTTGCCCAAAAAATATTGAATTTTTTTTTACATTATTTTTTAAAATCTTTCTGAAACTTTCGATTATCATAAATATTTTTTCAACTTATCTTTAATTAAATAAATAATGTCTTTTTTTGAATCACTCAGTAGAATATCATCAACAAAATCAAGTTTCATTGGCCCGTGATGATAATGAATAACTTTACTTTTTGTCAAAATGTCTCCTAATGTCTTTACTTCAAACTCACAAACAACCGGTTGACTTAATTTTCTAATGTTTTTAACAACGTTAGAATATGTTTTTATATTTTTTATAATATTCTCTCTTTTAAAGTTGTAATACTTTAAACCAATTGAAGACGCCATTTTTTTCAAATTTATCTCACATCTTCTTTGTTTAATATTTGTTGCCATAGAAAAATTATTGTTTTCGACTAAGAAAATTATTCTTAAATTTAAATATTTTGACAAAATTAAACTCTCATAAAATGTACCTTCTTCAATTGCACCATCTCCTGTGACACATACCACTACAGATCTCTCATTTTTTTGCGCCTCTGCAACGCCACAAGCAACTGGCAAATTATTTCCTAAAATGCTCGATGTATACTTTATTGGTGAATGATTATCTAAAAAGTTCATAGAACCTAGACTTGGGTATTTTACATTATTTTTTTTTTTAAAATTGTTGTAAATTTTTTTTGCATTTTTAGAAAATAATGAAGTGTAATGAATATTTCTATGAGTTAATAAGATAACATCTTTTTTTATGTTAAAATTTGACCTTACTAAAGAGGAAACAAATTCATGTCCAAAACCCATATGTATTGGTAAATTATATTCTCCTTTTTTCATATAGGTATTAACCATTATCTGAAATTTTCTGCTTTGCGCCGCAAAGTTAAAGACTTTTTTATATATGTTCATTTAAAATTTGTTTAATTCCTGTTTTAATATCAATGTATGGTTTCCATTTAACATTTCCTATTGATTTAGAAATTTCTACATTTCTTATACTTGGTTTTTTTGGATTAAGCTCAATTATTTTTATTTTTTTTTTTTTAAACGACTTGTTAGATCAATTATTTTTTTTAAATTTACTTTTTCAGGTCCTTGGATATCTGAAATACAGTTTTGTTTGAACTTTAATGATTTAAATATTGCATCAACAATATCATCAATGTGAATAAAAGATCTCATAGTTTTTTTTGAGCCTATCTTAATTATATTATTCTTTGAAATATAATTTACTATTGACTCTACTGCTGTTAAATTTTTTTTTCTCTTGCCATAAATTATACCAAATCTTAAAATACAATATTTTACCATATTTTGATTTCTAATTATTTGCTCACCTAAATATTTTGATGACGCATAAAAATCTTTAATAGAATAATAATCTAATTTATCCTTATAACTATGTTTTTTCCTTTTTGAATTTTCATATACCCATTCTGTGGAAGCAAATATTATTTTTGGTATTTTTTGGCTGATAGCAAAATTTAAAATATTTAATGTTCCAATCACATTAACATTAAAAGTCTTTTCTGGGTTTTTATTTCCATCTTTTTCATTTGAAATGGCAGCTAAATGAATAATACTTTTTATATTATATTGTTTTAAAAATTTTAATTCATTTTTTTTTGTAATATCTATTTTAAATGAATTTGCTGACTTATTTTTTTTTAAATCAATTCCTATAAATTTACTTTTTTTTTTATTTAATTTAGCAATTAAATTTTTTCCTATATAACTTGATGATCCTGTAATTAATATTGTCATTTTGAGACTTGAATTTATAGCTAATACCTTTATTAATTTAAAATCTTTTTACACAAAAATGATATTTATAAAACAAAAAATTGACGGTGTTTTTTTAATTAAACCTAGTTTATTTAAAGATAGAAGAGGTATTTTTAGAAGGCATTTTTCTAGAAGAGAATTTGAAAATAATAAATTAAAATCTGATGTTTTGCAGGCAAATGTTTCTGTAAATTTTAAAAAAGCCACGTTACGCGGTTTTCATTACCAAAAGAAACCGTATCAAGAAGATAAAACCATGTCGTGTATAAGTGGCGAAATTTATGATATAGTTGTTGATCTTAGGAAATCATCGAAAACTTATCTAAAATGGCTTGGATTTAAACTTTCAGAAAAAAATAAATTATCTATTCATATTCCAAAAGGTTGTGCAAATGCATTTTTAACTATAAAAGACAATACTGTTGTTCACTACTATTGTTCACAAAATTATAGTCCTAAATATGAGGGTGGGGTCAATTATTTAGATCCATTATTTAAATTTAAATGGCCAATTAAACCAAAAATAGTATCCAAAAAAGATAAAAACATACCTTATTTTTAAAATAAAATATTTAATGAATATATTAATTTCAGGTGCATCGGGATTCATAGGAAAAAATCTTTTAAGAAAAATAAATAAAGAAACAAATCTTATTTCAGTAATTTCAAGAAAAAAAATTAGAAATCAAAAAAAGATTAATTTAATTTATTCAGATATTAAAAATATCAAAAAAAAAATTTTATTTTTAAAGTCCTTAAAGCCAACTGTTTTAATTCATTTGGCATGGGAGGGAATACCAGATTATGGATCAAGAATTTCAAAAAAAAACCTCTCGCAGCAAAAAATATTTTTTAGAGAAATTAATAAATTAAAAACTATAAAAAAAATTATAGTCACAGGTTCTTGTTTTGAATATGGTTTATTAGAGGGATGTTACTCAGAAAGCTCAAATATAAAAGTTAAAACTCCATTTTCTGAAGCTAAAATTAAATTATATAAATTTTTAAAAAAAAATTTGCACACGAGCGTATCACTTGTGTGGTTAAGATTATTTTATGTGTATGGCAAAGGTCAAAGAACAAAAGGTTTAATACCCTATTTACTTAAAAATACTCAAAAAAATAGGAAAATAGTTTTAAATGAACCAAATGCTGGTAGAGACTTTGTTAATGTAGATGATGTATGCGAAGCAATATTGTTGTTTTTAAAAATAAATAAAAATGGAATTTATAATGTAAGTAATGGTAAAGCTTTTACACCATTATTTTTAGCTAAATATTTAAAAAAAAAAACTGGTTCTAGCTCTCAGTTAATTTATGAAAAAAATAAAAAGAAAATTTTATTTTATGGTAAAAATAATAAATTGAAAAAATTAGGATGGAAACCGAATTATGATATTCACAATGGATTGGTTGAATTATTAAAAATTTAAATTATTCACCACCAGAAACAGATATTATTTGACCAGAGATAAAATTGCTTTTTTTATCCATTAGAAAATCAACTAAATTTGAAATGTCACTTGGAGATCCAGATTTATTTGCTGGAATAAGTTTCTCTCTTTTTTTAAATTATTTTAAAGAATATCCTGTTAACTTTGTGCTTTTATTTGTTTTTATCAGTCCTGGTCTAATAATGTTAATTCTAATTTTGTTTTTAGAAAAATGCTTTGATAAATATTGTAAAGAGTAATCTAGGGCCAATTTGGATATGAAATAAGGAAAATTCTTTTTAGAACCATAAAACTTAACTGTATTAGAACTAATATTGATTATATCTAGTTTTTTCTTTTTCTTTAAATTTTGTTTTAAAATTGTAGAAATTATTTTAAGTGGAGATAAAAAATTAATTTTAAGTGAGTCATTAAATTCATTATCACTCAAATATTCAAATTTTTTATACGGATTACTATCTCCAACATTGTTAATTATTAAATCAATATTTTTTGATTTAAGAAAATTAATTTTTTTAGATTGTCCTTTTAAAGTTTTAAAATTAATTTTAACAGCAATAATATTTTTTTTTTCAAAATTGGGTTTCTTTTTTGAGAATGTACAATAATAATTATTATTTTTTTTATATATTTTGTTAATTATTGCGTTGGCTATATCACCATTTATACCTAAAATTAATATATTCATTTTTATTTCGCTAAAATTATTTCTGTGCCTCTTTTATAAACCTTTATATTTTCTGTAATATATTTTTTTTTTATCTTATTTTTTATTTGTCCAATTAGTAAAATGAATCCACCTCCGCCAGCTCCAAGCAATTTACCTCCCAAATTTTGATTATTTGATCTTAATAATATTTTATCAACTAAATTAAATGTTATCATTTTTGAGAGAGTTTTTTTTAAAAACCAACTTTTATTTACTAGCTTAATTAAATTTTTTAAATCTAATTTTTTTTTTTTTTTAGTTTGAATATAAAATTGATCTGCCATATTTTTTAATTGGATAAGGTTATCTAAATTTTGTTTAAATTTTTTTTTTTGGGACTCAAGCACAAGGTTTGCATTTCTAGTTTTCATAGTCCAAAGTAAATTCATAGGTTTTAAATTTCTAACACAATTTATTTTTTTTATAATAACCTTATCATTTTTTAAATATCGAGTATAAATCAATCCTCCAAATACTGCCGGTATATGATCCTGTTTTCCGATTGGGCTCCGGATGATTTTAATTTCTATGTGTGTAGCAATCTCATAAATTTTTTTTTTTGTTATTTTTATGGTTTCAAGTTTACAAATTGCATTAATTAAGCCAACTATAAAAGCACTTGATCCACCTAATCCAGATCCAGTAGGAACATCAGCAACAACCGATATATATAGTTTTTCTTTAATATTAAAATATTTTAAAGTTTCTCTTATTATTGAGTTTTTAATCTTATCTATGCTTAGAGTATTTTCGCTATCATGATAGTTCAATCTATAATTTTCAATAAAATATCTTGAGTGTCTTTTAATTGTTACATAAACAAATTTATCTATTGCAGTATTTATTGTTGCACCATTAAACTTTTCATAAAAATAGGGTATGTCAGTTCCCCCACCCAAAAAACTTACTCTCAATGGCGTTTTTGATACTACATAACTTAATTTTTTTTTCACAGATTTATGTTACGTATTTAAATATGGTCGTTGTTTTTTATTTTATTTCTCCAAAAATTTAAAGTATCTACTAATATATCATTAAATTTTAATTTAGGTTTCCATCCCGTAATTTTTCTAAATTTATAAGTATCCGCAATTAATCTTGGTACATTTGTAGGTCTAACAAATTTTGGAACAATTTTAAATTGTATATTTTTTTCATTTGACATGCTGATTAATTTTTTTAATGCATCTCTAAAAGTAAAAGTATTTTTCTCTTTTTCCTCACTTCCGACTAAATAAAGTTCACCAGGTTTACATTTTTGAGTAGATAGCCAGTATGCCTCTACAATATCTTTCACATGAGTAAAATTCCTCCTATCATCTATTTCACCAACTTCCATAAAAGGTTTCATTAATTTATTTTCAATCAATGCAATCTGATAAGCATACCAAGAAATTCCAAAAACTTTTTCTCTTCTTGGTCCCTCATGATTAAATGATCTAGTTCTAATTACTTTAAGATTGTAAGATTTGTAATAAACATAACCAATTAAATCTTGTGCTATTTTACTTACTGCATAAGGATTTACTGGTCTTAGAACAGTCTCAGGTGTGATTGGGATTTCATTTTTTTTTATCATTCCATATTCCTCACCAGAACCTGGAATATGAAAAATTGTTTTTGTGGAATACTTTTTTATGCTTTCTAAAAAATTTAAAGTTCCATTATAATTTACCGACATATATCTATTTGGATGGTCCCAAGAAGGACTGACGAAACTTTCAGCTGCACAATGGAAAATAATATCAAATTTATTTTTTTTTATTAAATTATCTACAGAAATTCCATCTGTAATATCGCAATCAAATAGTACAATTCTATTTAAAATATGTTTAATATTTTTTAAATTTGATAAGTGCCATCTTTTAATTCCATAAACCTTGATGTTTTTTTTTTTTAATAAAAAATCTGCTAAATGTGATCCTACAAATCCTGTAATACCTGTAATTAAAACTTTTTTTTTCATAAATTTAATACCACGTTTTTTGACTATTTTTCCATGCAAGTTTTGCCGTATTAAGATCGTATATATTATCAATTGGCAAATAAAAATGCTTGTTTTTACTAACCCTTATATCAAATTTTTTTGTATTGTTAAGTATATATTGTTCAAAATTAAAATCTTCTTTATTAATAAATCTAAAAACACTATTGTTTAAAAACATCCAACCAGAGTTTACCCATTTATTTTTATTTATTTTTTTTTCATTATAAGAAACTAATTTTTCCTTTTTAAATTTTGCCACCCCAAATTTTTCAGGTGGATTAGAAACAGTTAAAATTATGTCATTAAAATTAATTTTTTTTTTTATTTGATTTAAAATTATTTTTTGAAATTTTTAAAAGTGTGTCGCCATATAACAATACAACATTTCTATCTTTAATAATTTTTTTTACTTTTTTAAGTCTTTTTGATGTTGAGCTATCAGCACTAGAATATGAAAATAAAACCCTGACATCATTATTATTTGTTTTTTTTTTTTATAATTTTTAATATTTTATTAGAATCATCCATAATATGATTTTTTACATATTTTTTTATTTTGAGTGAAAAATGTCCTATACACATAACTATTTCTTTAATTCCTAAAATTCTTAATTGTGTATAAAGATGAGAAAGAATATTGAAATTACCTACTTTTAAAAGAGATTTATGGTTATTCAATGTATAATTCCCCATTCTTTTTCCTTTTCCACCAAGCAAAATAACTGCAATAAGATTTGAATTTGACACCGTAACAAATTTATATTTTATTCTTTACTTCTTCAAAATTTCCAAAGGAATTATGCCATCTAGAAATAGTAATTTTTTTATTTTTAATAAATTTTTTAATTGTAGGAAAAAAATTTTTATCTTTGTAATTAATTCCAATAGAGAATTTATTATCATAGTTATTATCAGCAATTATTAATACTTCAGATTTTTTTATTGAGAATGATCCATGCGCAAAACCTCTTGGTGTATATAAAATCTTTCTAGAAGACAATTTAAATGGGAATATTTTTCCAAACGTTCTGCTTGATTTTCTCAAATCTATTGTAAACCAGATTAATTCTCCAGATAAAAGTTTAATAAATTTAGCTTCACCATACTTTCCCGTTTGCATGTAAATTCCTCTAAATACATTTTTATTATATTTTGAGATTTGTACCTCAATAACTCTAAAATTATTCTTTTTAAAAATTTTTTTATCATAAAATTTATCTAAATAACCACGTTTATCTTTAAGAAATTTACCTTTAAAAAGATACGGATAATTTATTTTATTTTTTTTCATTTTTTTAAAAAGTTTTTCAATTCTTTAATCCAATTTTTTTTAAAAAAAAGTGACTTATCATCTACCATAATATCATAGCTTGGCTTTCCAAAGAAAACTTGGTCATATTTTAATTTCCATTTATCCAACTGCTCGATCGTTAATTTTTTAATTTTTTTTTCTGCTTTTACTCTATTGTTTTTATATCTCCCCATATACCTAGCTGTAAACAGTGTAATTTTATAACCTTGATCGTAGAGATTGTTTATAAATACAATATTTTTTTTTATTGGTTTAGATTTTTTATAATTGTTGTTTTTTGTTAATGTACAAATCACACCATCTATATCAAAACATAGAGATTTTAAGTTTTTTTTACTTCTCATTAAATTAAAATATTTCTCTCTCGAGCCTAAAGGCTTCTGCAAACTCTAAACCAGATTGCATACCTCTGTACCTTGCTAGTATTTCAATTCCCTTATTTGATCGTGGATGGGGTAATTTGTGATTTTCATTTTTAAATTTACTCCATGCTTTCATTTTAATTTTAAAATATTTAGAAATATCAACATATGTATTAGGACTAAACGTTTTTTCAAATTTCCAGTTACCACTACAAACAATTTCAAATGAATAGACAGATTTTAAATGAGAATTTTTTTTTGGCCGAGAAGCTACTTCTACTGCGTCATAGGTAAGTCTATGATCAATGTTTACTTCAGATCTATTATGAGTAAATATAATATTTGGTTGAAATAAATTAATTTCTCTTTCAATTGATTTTACCAAGTTTAAAAGAGGTATCTCATCAAATCTTGTACAAAGTCTATCTTCGAATATATAATTTTTAATTCCCAAAACTTTTAAAGAGTTTATACATTCTTTTTTTCTTGTAATCTGTGCTTTTAATACTTTTTTACTGTTTAAATTTTCTCCATAAAATCTTGAAGTAACGCCTTCACCCAAATATAAAATTTTAATTTTTGATCTTAAAGATAATGCCTTCGCAAGCGTACCTCCACACCCTAGAACATCATCGTCAGGATGGGCTGCTACTACTAGTATTCTTGAATTTATTAGTCTCATTTCTTTAAATTTATTATCTGAATTTACAGTATTCTTTTAGGTTTTTAATTCAATTACAAATATAAAAATTTTATTTATAAATGAAATATATGTTATTAAAAAAAAATGAAAACTAAAATCTTAATTTCAGCAGCAAATGGAATTATTATGAATAGTTTAATAAAAATTCTTAAGAAAAATTTTTACATAGTTGGTGTAGATAATCAACCCTATGGTAATGCACCAAATATTTGTGATGAGTTCTATTTATCGCCTAAAGGTGATGATACAAAGTTTTTAACTTTTTTAAAAAAAATTGGAAAAAAAATAGACTTTATTTTTTTATTTGTAGATGAAGAAATCTTGTTAATAAATAGGAATATTAATAAACTAGGTAATATTAGAAAAAAAATAATACTTTCTGAAAGTAAAACTTTAGAAATTTGCCTAAATAAATTGAAATTTCATGAGTTTTGTATTGAAAATCAATTTAATACTCCACAATTAATGTTTAATAAAAATATGATAGCAAAACCAATATATGGAAGAGGAAGTAAAAATATTTATAGAGTAAATACCTATGATGATTTTAAATTCTTTAAGAAGAAAAAAAATTACTTAGTTCAAAAGTATATAAGTGGAAAAGAATATACTGTTGATTGTTTATTCAGAGAAAATGGAGAATTAATTTTTGCTCTTACAAGAATGAGAATGGTTAGTAGAGGTGTAAGCATAGTGGGAAAAATTGTTAAAGATAGGGCAATATTATTAAAAGTAGAGGAAATATCAAAAAAATTAAAATTCTTTGGTCCAATTAATTTTCAATTTATAAAAGATAGATACAATAAAATATGGTTTTTAGAAGTAAATCCAAGATTATCAGGCAGTATTGAATTTTCAATAAGAGCAGGATTTAACCCATTTTTGTTTTACGATAAAAATAAAAAATTTAAAGTTAATAAAATTAAGTACAATAAGATATATAAAAGGTCATTTATTATTAATGATGAATGAAAAAATATAAAATTAATACTTTAAAAAAAAAATTAAAAAAGTTTAATATTGTAATTTTTGATTTAGATAACACGATTTACAACGAAGATAATTTTATTAAACCATCTCTTCAAAAAGTATCAAGATTTCTTAGTCAAGAAATGAAATTAGAGGAAAAGATGGTATTTTTCAAACTCATGAAACTGAAGTATAAAGGAAATGATCAGAAGATATTTAATAGTTTTTTAAGTAATTATAAACTTCCAAATCAAAAATTTACAAACTTAGTTAAAAAATCAGTTAAACTATATCAGACTTACAATTGTAAAAATTTAGAAAATTCAAATTCTTTAAAAAATTACCTTAAAAAACTATGTAAATTGAAAACACTTTACCTTGTTACAAATGGCGATTACTTTAGACAGAAAAATAAAATTACCAAACTAAAAATACAAAATTACTTTAAGAAAATATATATTCTAGATAGAAAAAGAACTGATATAAAACCATCAACAAAAAATCTGGGAAATTTAAAAAAAATTATTAAAAAAGAAGGTGCTAAATATTCAGTTTATGTAGGTGACAATTCTAAAATTGACAAAAAATTCGCAGAAAATTTAAAAATATCTTTTGTAAAATTTGTATTTAAATATTAAAAATTTTTTTCAGTGCATAAATCAAGCCAATTGAGCTATTAGTACTGGTCAGCTGCACGTATTACTACGCT
>MDTA01013307.1_pt1 | contig 23464 bp, 24 predicted proteins | sample 811151 | NCBI WGS metagenome assembly MDTA01 (sample SAMN05326648, study PRJNA326480) | marine metagenome | isolation source: seawater | place: Indian Ocean: South | collected 2010
TCTATTTTTGAAAAAGAATAATTAATTCTTTTTATAATATTTAATTTATCTTTAGTGCTAATATTATAATTTTTTCCAATATCACTGTATACAAACTCTTCAATAGAATTGTTTGAAACTTTTGCTGCAGCTTTATTTAAATAATTTTGAATATAAGATGGTAAGTTATGATATATTTTTTTTAGCATAAATTCCCTCTGAAAGACCGATATATTTTTTCAATTCGCTTGTCACTTTATTTATTTCGAATAAATTTTTATATATTTTTTTTGATGAAATATAAATTTTATTTTTTTGCTTATTTGATAATTGATAGCTTTTGTTGATATTATTAACAAGTTTATCAGTTTGATTTAGCTTAGAAGCAAAGCCAATTTTATTTTTTAAAATAAAATAATTTAAATCACTATTTGAACAAATAATTATTGGCTTACCAAATGAAATATAGGTCTGAAATTTTCCTGGTATAGTCCTGTTCAAAGATTTTCCATTTTTTAGTGACAAAAAAAAAGCAGATGAATTTTTTAAAATTTTAAATAAATTTTTTTTATTTTTGTAATCCATTAAAAAAATTTTATTTTCAAGATTATTAATTTTAATTTTATTTTTAACATAGTTGAATTTTTTTCCAGACCCTATAAAATTAAATAAAATATTTTTATCAATTTTGTTTGTTTTGTATGCATCAATTAATGTATCAAAATCTTGAGCGTAACCAAAATTACCTGCATAAGTTATCGAGAAAGTTTTCTTTTTTCTTATATTTTTTTTTTGAAAACTATAGTCTGATGGTTGATGTAAAGTAACTATTTTTGTTTTGATTTTATATTTATTTTTAATATATTTTTTAAAACTTTCTGATTGAGTAATTATTAAGTCTGATTGACTATAAATATACATAACAAGTATATCTATAATTTTAAGAATAAATTTATTTTTTATATATCCTGTGTCTTCAAGTACCTCAGGCCATAAATCTTGAACCCAAATAATATTAGGTATTTTTTTTATTCTTGAATAGAAAATAGCAGGTAATGCCTGAAATATTGGAGAGGTAGCAAAAGTTAATGTAACATCAGATTTTATATTTAAACAAAAAATAGTTTTCATAAATAGTGCTATTAAATGAGAGAGATAATCTAAAAATATTTGTAATGCGTTATTTTTTTTGCGTATGTAAGATTTAAAATATCTAATTTTTAAGCCTTTATATTTTAAAGTTTTTTTTTTTATTTTAATATAATTTAAATTATTATAACTTGGATAAGATGTGTAAACGTCAATTTTATAATTTTTAGCTAATCTAAAACACACGTCATTTATTTTAAAATTTTCTGGCCAAAAGTGTTTTGAAAATAAAGAAATATATTTCATAAAACTTTACTGATAAATTGATCGAAGGAAATTGAATTATTTAAAAATTTAAATGGTTTAAAATTATTTTTTTTTTCAATTTTTTTGTGTAAGATTTTTACTATAAGTTCTTTTAAATCAGTTTTAGATTTTAAATCGAACACATAATCAGGCTCAATAAACTGACTACTATAAGGTAGGTTTGGAGCAATAGTAATTAAGCCTTGAGAATAAGCTTCTAAGATTGGTAAACCTATAGTCTCATTTTCTGATAAATATAATAAACATTTAGATTGTTTATATAGTTCCAAAAACTTTTTATGGTTTTTTTCATAATTATTATAGAGTTTTAATTTGTGCCTATTTACAATTTCTTCATAATTAATTTTTAATAAACTCTCTTTGTCTAGTGTGATTAATACTCTCGGAAAAATGTTATCTTTAGAAAGCTCGATTAAAGTATTAATTAGTAATCTGTGATTTTTATGTTCCATTAAAGATGCGGGATAGATAAAATCAAATTTAATAATTTCTTGATTTTCACCCATATTAAATTCCGGCATTTTTAAATTTTCGTAAATATTTACAATTTTAATATTTATATACTTTTTCAATTTTTTTTTTAAAATCTCTTCTGCTCTAGGTGAAAAAATGTACCAGTTATCTACAAATTTAGAATATATTTTAAAATTTAAATAGCGAATACTATCAAGAGAAAATATCCATTTTAAAAAATTTATTTTATAAAAATCTCTAAAAAGATTTGCGTTTTGAAATGCAACTGATGTTTTACATTTTAAATTAAAAATTGGTGGCAAACCATTCAAAAAGAGGATGTGATCATTTGGTTTTAAAATTTTTCTAAGTTTAATAAAATGTAGAATTCTCATAAAATGATTACTATTTACGAAAATGTAATTTTTTTTTTTTTCTGTTTTCAACCTACTATCCAAAAAATAGACAAAATCTTCATTTTTATATTCTAAAAATCTATTTAGAATATTTAAACCTCCCTGTGAATGAAGTCCTACTGCATAGATATAACATGTCATTATTAAAATAATATTTTATATATTTTTAAAAAACTTATAAATTTTACTCAAATTATTCCACAAATTTATTTCTGAAGGGTAGAAATTATGTTGAACTTCTGGATCGTTTAAATATTTTTGTAATTTATTTTTATCCCATTTCATTTTTTTTAAAAAATATTTAATATCTTTATTTTCATCCTCTTCATTTGGATAGGTTGGTTGTTGAATTTTAATTAACGCCTCATCTCTTGTCATCTGTTTTGAAATTATAAGATTACTTAGGTGTAACTTTCTTTTATCTACACCAAATTTTTTTGTTAAAATATACGCTTGATAAAATCTGGTGAATACCGATTCATAATGTTTATATGGGTAAGGCTTAAAATTGCATTTATTTTTAATTTCGTCTAAAGCATTTGATTTATTATAATTAAAGTAATCTGGAAACAAAATCCATTTAATTTTTTTTATTAATTCATAATATATAAATTGATAGGTGCCAAATAATGGAAGAGTTTTATTTTTTTGATTTGTAAATTTATTCCCAATTTTTAATATATTTTTTTTATCATTTTTGAACCAACTCCAATTTTTTGGTATCTTAAATCCTTCTGTAGAAGTATTGGTTCCAGAAAGTATAAATTTTACTTTGAATTTATTTGCGTAATAATAATTCACAGCTAACATCGCATTATCCATCAGTAATTCTATATCTATAACATTTGCTAAAAAGAAAGCTTCTTGATAATTTCTATATTCTTTCCAATCAACAACATGAGTGATTAAATCAACTTTATATTTTCTTACTAATGTCGAAATGTTATTTTGCGCTAATTCACTGTTCCATCCATTATCTAAATGAACAGCTAAAGGCCTAAGTCCATTTTCACATGCTTTTATTAAGCTAAATGTACTATCAACCCCTCCTGATAATCCTACTATACAATCATATTTTAAATTTTTCCCTTTACTTTTTATGCTAGCTAATAATTCATTTAGATCATTAACAGATTTCTTAGTTTTGCTTTCACGCGTTAAATATTCAGAACAATAATTACATATTCCTTTATCATCAAAAATTATATCTTTAGCTGATGTGTCCATTATACAGCGTTTGCAAATTTGATATCTTAGATCTTGCATAATTAATATTCTAATTCTTCTTCTAAATATGAAATTAATACTGCATTATATGGACCATAATAAATAAATAATGCTCCAATACCGCAAGCATCGATTTTTTTTTTGGTTAAAATTTCTTTTATTTCTTTAGGAGAATTTATACCTCCATTTACAATCACAGGAATATTGATATCTTCGTCAATAATATCTAAACTTTGAAAATCAAAACCTTGAAGAGTACCCTCTCTATAAACAAAATTATATAGTATCTCACCTGCACCATTATCAATACAATTTTTAACATGTTGATTTATACTAAAGTTTAAATTTTTATTTTCTCTCCAGTTATAAATTTTTTTTTTATTAAAAATATCACTGTTAATATCAATTGATATAACAATACTTTGTGAACCAAAGTTTTTTGCAATTTCATTTATAAAATTATAATTTGTAAAAACATTTGTATTAATTGTTATTTTTTCTACACCTAGATTAAATAGTTTTTCTACATCAGACATATTAGATATGCCACCACCATACGAAAATGGCATTCTACATTCACTTGCTAAATCATTAATGAAATCAAAATTAATCTGTTTTTTTTTTTTATAATTTTCAACGTCTATAACAATTATTTCATCAACTTCTTTTTGGTTAAAAATACGTACAGCATTTAAGGGATCTCCAACATACTTATGATTTTTAAACTTAGTAGACTTTACTAGTTTTTCATCAATAATTTGCAAAATAGGTATTACTCTTTTTCTCAACATTTTTCTAAAAAATTTTTTATAAGATTTTTTCCTTGATCAAAGCTTTTTTCTGGATGAAATTGAACACCAAAAATATTATCTTTGTTTATTGCAGAAGGAAATTCATAACAATAATTAGTTTTTGCCAATATAATTTTTTCATCAATTTTATTATCCACATGAAAACTGTGTGCAAAATAAAAAAGTTTTTTTTCAATTCCATCAAAAATTTTTGAAAACTGATTTTCATTTACGGAATTCCATCCTATATGTGGTATTTTATGCTTATTAGAAACAAATTTTTTGCATTTATAATTAATAAAGCCAAAACCTTCTTCTTCACCTTCTGCACTAGATTTAAGGAGTGATTGCATTCCAACACAAATTCCTAAAATTTTAACTTTGTCATCTAATACAAATTTTTTAATTTCCAAAAATAAATTTTTACTCTTTAGAGATTTAATAAAAGAGTCAAAATTTCCAACCCCGGGCAATATTATTTTATAATTTTTATTAATTTCATTTGCACCAGAAACTAAATTTATTTCATAATCTAAATCATTTAGTACTCTTATTACTGATCCAACATTACCAACACTTGATTGTATTAAATTAACTTTATTTTTCATTAAATAAATTTTATTTTAAAATTTTATTCTATTATAAATTGGTCTATTAAAAAAAGTGTCCCTAATAAAAAAAATTAAAAAAAAAGGTATTAAAATTATAATTAATTTGTACTTTTTCCATTTAACAATTTTGGATAGATAAAAATAAAATATATTTATTCTTCTTATAAAATAAGCAAAATATTTAAAAATTTTTTTTGTTGTAGCTCTGGGATAAAATTTTTCACCATAATCATGATTTATCCATTTATATTTTTCATCGTTTAGAAATATAACTTTGCCCTGCATTATAATATCAAACTGAAATACATAACACCAATTACTTAAGATTTTTTTGTTAGGCCACCAATAGTTACTAAATTCGCATTTTTTTATAAATTTAGTTTTATGAAGTCCATAAAAAAAAGCATCATCACTATCATTGAGGTAATTAATTATTCTTTTTAATAGAGATTGACTTTCAAAAAAAGTTGGTTTTATTATTTTTTTTGAACCTAGTGAGTTTACAAGTTCCCAGTATGGCACAATTGTAATTGCATCTGAAATAGATAATTTTTCGTACATTGCTTTTACTGTTGAGTAATTTATCTCGTCATAATCAGCCAACCACATAAAATATTCTGTTTTACATTCATTTATTAAGAAATAGAAATTTTTTAAACTTCCTATGTTTTCTTTATGAAAAATGAATTTTAAAAAACTGAAGCCTTGAAAACTTTTTTCTAAATCTTTGTATTCGTTATATTTTTCATCAATTCCATCAACTGATACAATTACTTTTATATCTATGTTGTCTTTAGTACTCTCATGTATAAATGAGTCTAAAGCCCTTTTTAAAAGATCAGGTCTTTTAAAAGTCGGTATTCCAATAGTAATTTTTGCTGACATAAAATCATTTAATTAATGAAAGATAATACATTAATATATTTTATAAATTAAAAGTTGTATAATAATAGTATTTTGTTAATAAACACCACTTATTTAATTATTTATGAAAATTTACATTACTGGAATTGCTGGTTTTCTAGGTAGCCATCTTGCGAAGAAGTTAATAAGTCTTGGCCATGAAGTCTCTGGGAATGATAATATGATATTGGGTGAATTAGATAATTTACCTGATAATATCAAATTTCATGAAACCGACTGCAATAACTATGACGAAATGGTTAAAAATATTTCTGGATCAGATATTGTTTACCACTGTGCTGCTACAGCTCATGAAGGCTTGTCAGTCTTTTCTCCTAATTTTATTACAAAGAATATTTATCAAGCTAGTGTATCAGTAATTACTGCAAGTATAGTCAACAAAGTAAATAGATTTGTCTTTTGCTCTTCAATGGCAAGATATGGTAGTCAAAAAACTCCTTTTACTGAAGATATGAACACAAAACCTGAAGATCCATATGGAATTGCTAAAGTTGCAGCAGAAGAAACACTCAAATTATTAGCTGAAATTCATGGGATGGAATATAATATTGCTGTGCCACATAATATTGTTGGTCCAAATCAAAAATATGATGATCCTTTCAGAAATGTTATGTCGATATTTATAAATAGAAATTTACAAGGTAAGCCTGCTATAGTTTATGGTGATGGCTTACAAAGTAGATGTTTTTCTTACATTGATGATGTGATTTTTTGCTTAGAAAAATTAGCTTTAGATAAAGAAATAAAAAGTGAAATTATAAATATAGGGCCAGATGAAGAAACAACAACATTGATCGATTTAGCTAAAATGATTGCAAATGAAACAAGATACAATGGTGATCCAATATTTACAAAACCAAGACCACAAGAAGTTAAAATAGCGTCATGTTCTGCAGATAAAGCAAGGAAATTGCTTGGTTATAAAACTATGACTTCTCTAAAAGAATCAATAAAAAGTACTACAAATTACATAAAAAAGCGAGGTGTAAGACCTTTTAATTATAACCTTCCTCTAGAAATAAGTAGTGACATTACACCAGATACTTGGAAGAAAAGAACAATTTAATTATTATCTTTTTTAAATTTCAGGTCAAAAATAGTATAAATAATTATAATAAAAGAAAATATAAACCCGCCATTAAAGTAGCCTGCACCTCTTAGCAATTGAGTTCCGATTAATGATAAAAAAAATATTTTTTTGCTTGTTGATAGGTTGTTATTAAATAAAAATAAAAAAATTAGACCTAAAAAAATAATAGATAGATAACCAAACTCAGTAATTAATTTTGGTAAGTTTGCAGATCCATCATTATAGTTTAGAGTATATACTTCATGATAAAAATATGGAATTACAATTTGATTATGCATGTAAAAGTCAAAAGCTGACTCGTATCTATTTAATCCCCAGCCAAAAACTCTTTCCTTTAAAGTTTCAATTGAAATATTTATTGCATTAATAAATACAGACGTGGTTAAGTTAAATCTAAAATGATGATTAGAAACTGGTAATTCATTATTTCTTACCTTTTTTATTCTTTCATCTATTTTACTAGGATTTTCTATCTTTTTAGATTGAGTATTTTCTTTTGATACTTTCTCTTCTACTAAAGAAAAAGCTACAAGAGTTTCTTGAATTTTGTTTTGACAATTAGCACTATATTTTTCAGTTGAATTTAAAAATATAAAAGCTAGTGAGGTTATTGCTAAATAATATACTAATTTTTTTAAAAAAAACTTAGGTTCTAATATAAATATCAAAAAATAAGCTGAAGTAATTGAAAAAAAAACTGTAATAGATGTAAATAAAAATAGAATTAAAGTTAAAATTGCATGAATAGCTAAAAAGAATATTATACTCCTTTCTTTATTGTTTAATAAGATAAAAGCAAATACTCCTCCGATTAACATACCTAAATGAGAACTTTCACCGAAAATTAAATGCTTCGCTCCTATTTGGGTTATACAATATCCAGAGTATATTTTTTCCCATTCTGATAAAATTTTAAATTCAGAGAAAGGAAAAATTAAAATAAAAATAAAGATAAAGAAATAAATAATAAAGCTTAAATTTTTTATGATTATATTATAATAAAAATAAATACTTATAGATAAAATATATACACCAAGTAATCCAAGAATATTCTCTCTAAAATATTCACCCTTATCAATAAATACGTTCAGAAATAAATGTATAGATACGAATATTAAGAAGAGAGAAATAAAGATTAAATTTTTTATATCATTTTTATTAATCTTCAATTTTTTTTTTATTATATCATAAAATAAAACTAATATTAATATCGATATAAACTCTCTAGGACCATATAATCCAAATATTTTTAAATCCCAAAAAAAAATATGTAAACTTACTAAAATCGAAATTAAAATTTCTTTTTTTGGTTTAATTTTTAAAAAATTGATAATATCCACTAAAAACATATACCATTTTGAGTATTAATTTAAAAAAAATATTTTCTTTTGATATCTCATAAATTAATTTATTATTAAGTTTACTTAAATTTCTTCTTTTAATAAAAAATGTTATTAAAATTTTTTTAAATAATTTTGAAGTATTAAAAAATTTTTGTAATTGTTTGTATTTTGATAAATAAAATATCTCTTTTTCTTTATACGCTTTATCAATATACTTTCGCGAATTTTGCCCATCATGAAACCTGCTAAATAAAAGGCATTCATTCAATAAAATTGGATCATAAATTTTAAATATTCTAAACATCATATCATAATCTTGAACGTGTCTTAATTTTTCATTGAAATACCCAACTTTACTAAATATTTTTTTTTTAAGTAAAATTGTGCAAAAATTAAAATTGTCTCTTATTAGTATATGATTTTTTGCTGAAAAATCATTCGCATTGTACCTAATTGTTTTAAAAATTTTCTTACTTTCATTAACACAATAAAAACCTGTAATGCAGATATCTTTATTTTTTATAGCTTGAATTTGTAGCTCGAATTTTTTATGGTGAAAATAATCGTCATGACTTAACCAGGATATATATTTGCCATTTGCTTTTTTTATTCCTATATTAAGTGCATGACTAACTCCTTTATTAAATTTTAAATTTATCAATTTAATTTTAAATTTTTTTCTAAATTTTTTTACAATTTCATTTATTGTTTTTTTATTTGGTGAACCATCATTTATAATTATAACTTCAAATTTTTTGTAGGTTTGACACCTTAAACTTTCTAAGGAGTCGTACAAATAATGAATATTTTTGTACAAAGGTATTATGACTGATATATTCATTAATTAAGAATTAATTATTTTAATAAGCTTTTTATTTTGATAGTCTCTTGAAAATATTCGTAAATTTTTTTTAGATATAAATTTTCTATTTTTATAGACTAAATTATCAAAAAAATTCGATAAGGATTTTTTATTATAATCAATTACAAGTCCTAAATTATATCTCTTTACTAATTTACCCACTTCCGTTTCACCGTTAGACACAACTATTATTGGAACACCTGAACTTAAATACTCATAAAATTTACCTGTAACAACTTCTTTCGAAGTTGATTTTTCTGTGTGCAAAATTAATAAGTAATTAAATTTAGACATTTTAGATAAAGCATCAAAATAAGGAATATTTTTTTTAAAAATAAAATTTTTATAATTTTTAATTAAGTTATTGTTTATTATAGAATTTCCATAAAAAGAGAAGTGCAATTTAGAGTTATTTTTAACAGAATTGTATATCACTTTTAAATCTCTAAAACTACTTGATGAGTCTGAGATTAGTCCAAAATAACCAATTTTTATTTTTTCAGTTTTAGTGGATTTAATTTTTTTTTTATATTTTGAAAAAAATCCATTAGTTAGAAGAGTTTTTTTATTTCTATTCCCTGCTATTATAAGATCTTTATATATTTTATTTGTTGCACATAGAATATGATCTGAGTGTTTCAAAATTTCATATTCTCTTTTTAACATAAACATTTTTAGTGGTATTAAATGAAATGAATTAATTCTATTTGTCCATCCATCTCTATAATCTAAAATAATTTTTACTTTTTTTAGAGTTTTTTTTACAGTTTTAACAAGATGAAAAAGTGAAAATGGTGGAGAAGATATAATAACAAAATCTGGTTTAAAAGATTTGGTTATTTTTTTTATTTCGCTATCATATTGATTTAAATAAAAATAATTATTATCTACACCTATTAAATATAAAACATTAGAAAATAAAATTTTTATTATCCTCAGAATATAATAATAAAAATTTTTTTTTTCTAAGTTGCTTGTTCTAATATAAATTCGACCAATATTTTTTACATATTTTTTAAATCCGAAATAGCCATAATTTTTTTTTCTTAATGAAATTAATTTGATGTCGTTATTTTTTAGGCTTTTTAAAAAAGAAATAACTCTAATTACACCACCAACTGACTGAGTATAAGGGACAAACTCTCCCGTGATAAATAGTATTTTTTTTTTTTGCAATTTAATACTTATTATAATTTATTTTAATTTTTAAAGTGTCTATCCAATTTTTGCTAAAAAAAAGCGACTTATCGTCAACGATTAAATCATAACTAGGTTTTCCCATTATTAACTTATCATAACTTAAACCCCATCTTTTTAATTGATCTTTAGTAAGCTTATATCCCAAAGATTTTGCTTTTCTTTGATTTTCATTTGTTCTTCCCATAAATCTGCTTGTAAAAAGTATAATTTTAAATCCTTTATCTTTTAAATTATTAATAAATCTAATATTTTTTTTAATAGGCTGACTTTTTTTATAGTTGTTATCTTTTCTAATTTTACAAATTACACCATCTATGTCGAAACATATTTTTTTTTTAATTTTCATCTCTTAAGCTTTTGTAAACAGAAATACATTTTTTTAAATTGAATTTATTATAACCAACTTTTGATATAATTTTTTTCATTTTATTTAAATCTTCTAAGTTATCAATGGTATACTTATGTTTTAAAAACCAATTATTGGGAGATTTTAGATAATAAATTTTAAAATTATTTGGATTTTTGTAAAAATAAGATGTTATATTTTCTAAGTTATATTTTGAAATTTTTTTTTTCTTTATTCTTTTTAAGGATGAAATTGAAACAATTTCAACTGTTAAACCCTGATCAACAGTCTTATTTATATTATTATTTGTTATAAGATCATAATTTTTACGATTTTTATTAAATTTTGTTATTACATTATCGATATATTTATAACTAAAAAAAGGTCTATCCCCGCAAATTCTTAAAAAGTAATCAAATTTTAATTTACTAGAACACTTTAACGTTCTATCAATTAAATCATTTGTTGAACCGTAGAAAAAATTAACCTTATATTTATTTAAAATTTTTTTAAAAATTAAATCTTTTTTAGATTTAGTAGTTGCTATAATAATTTTCTTTATTGATTTAATTTTAAGAGTATTTTCAACAACACTTTCTATTAAAGATTTATCTTTATAAACTTTTATTAAAGCTTTATTTTTAAATCTTTTAGAATTAGTTCTGGTATATATTACAGCTGTATCAATCAATTTAAACTTTATAATATTTTATAAACCATTCTATAAATTTTTTAATACCTTTTTTATAGTCAACTTTGAACTTATAATTTATTACTTTTCTTGTTTTTGTCATTTTAGAATAGGATTCAGGAATATCACCAAGTTGTAACTTATAAAATTTTTTTTTAGAAACTATGCCAAGATTTTTTTCAATCTCCTTAATATAATCCATAAGTTTTACCTTTGTTTCGTTTCCTATATTTAATAATTGAAATGTAGTTAAACTTTCCGAAGGATTATTAGAGTCAAAATTTATTTGTTTTCTAGGAAACTTATTTTTTAACAGTTTTAAGGAGTTCACAACATCGTCGATATAAGAAAAATCTCTCAAATGTTTCCCATAATTGTAAATATCAATGGGTCTTTTGGAAATAATATTTTTCACAAATTTAAACAATGCCATATCAGGTCTTCCCCAAGGACCATATACTGTAAAAAATCTTACGCCAGTACATTTCATTCCATAAATACAACTGTAAGAGTGAGCCATTAATTCATTTGAACGTTTTGTTGCTGCATAGAATTGGGATGGATGATTTACGGGATCTTTTTCCTCAAATGGTAATTTTTTATTATAACCATATACACTACTTGTGCTTGCAAATATAAAATGTTTCACTTTATATATTCTGGAGATATCTAGTAAATTAAAGAAGCCAATTAAATTGTTTGTCAAGTAGTCATCTGGTTTTTTTATTGAATGTCTTACGCCTGCCTGCGCAGCCAAGTGGTACACAAATGAAAAATTATTTTTTTTAAATATTTTAATTATGTTTTTTTTATTCCTTAAATCTTTTTTATAAAAAGAAAAATTTTTATATTTTTTTAAGATTTTAATTCGATCTTTTTTTAATTTTTGAGAATAATAATTGTTGATATTATCTATTCCTGATACAGTAACACCATTATCTAAAAAACTTCTTGCCAGACTAAATCCAATGAAACCTGCCACACCAGTTATCAATATTTTATTATTTTTCATTAAATTTTAAGTATTTTTTTTATAAGTTTTGCAATTTTTAATGTAGAATTTCCATTTCCAAATATCTGCTTAATAATTAGTCTGCTATTTAAAAATTTACTACTTTTTTCTATAGTTAATATGTTATTAGAGATTAATTTTACACAATTAACTTTAATAAGCTCTGACCATTCAGTCTCTTTTCTTAATACAAAACATTTTTTTCTATAAAAATAAGTTTCTTTTTGAATTCCTCCACTGTCGGTAATTACATAAATACTTTCTTTTATTGCCGCTAAGCTCTCTAAATATGATAAAGGTTTGCAATAAATAATATTTTTTGGAATTTTAATTTTATTTTTTTTTATTATTAGTTTTATTTTAGGATGAATAGGCCAGAAAAAAGTTTTTTCAATTTTTGAGATATCGCCTAAAATTTTTTTTATTTGTAATTTCGTTGAATTGGCGTCTCTATGAATAGTAAAAAAAATATATTTGTCTGGTAATTTATATTTTTTTTTAAATTTTTTTGAATATTTTATATCAATATATTTTCTATAAAAATTAAATGAGTCATACATTACATCACCAAAATTATAAATTTTTTTATCCTTATAATTTCTTAAATTTTTTAAAGCGTGGTGGTTAGGGCATATGAGATAATCAGATAAGTAATCAGAAAAAACTCTATTTTGTTCCTCTGGCATGTCAATTATATTAGATCTCAACCCAGCCTCAATATGAATAAGTTTAATATTTAAACGTCTTGCAATAATTGCACCAACCAAAGTTGAGTCTGTATCACCATAAATAATAATAATATTTGGTTTAATTTTATTTATAGTATTATTTATTTTATAAAGCATTTCAGATAGTCTAAGCATTCTATTATTCTGATTTCTTAAACTAATTTTAATTAAATTTTGATTAAATTTTAATTCTTTAAAAAAAATTTCCGACATATCATGATCAAAATGCTGACCAGTATGAAGTAAAATATTATTGTGTAATTTCATCTTATTGAGTGATTTAATTGTTACAAATGCTTTGATAAACTGCGGTCTAGCACCTACTATACTTAAAATTTTTTTCATATTATAAAATGCAATTAATAAATAATGAAATTTAGCAATATTATAATTTCTATAATAAAAAGATTTAATAATTTCTACAACTATGAAATTAAGAAATTCTTTTATATGCATCATTTCACAAGTAAAAAACTAAATTTTGAATGGGAAAAAACCAATCATTTAAGAATACAAGTAATTAATAACATTTTAAAAAAAACAAAAGAAAAAAGATATTTAGAGATTGGTTGTGATTTAAATCAAGTATTTGACAAAATTCAAGCTAAAAAGAAATTTGGTGTAGATCCTTTAAGAGGAGGAAATATTAGAACAACTAGTGATAATTTTTTTGAAAATAATTCAGAAATTTTTGATGTAATTTTTATTGATGGCTTGCATGAATATGATCAAGTTAAAAAAGATATTGTTAATTCTTTAAAGTTCATAGATGAAAAAGGTTTTATAGTAATACATGATCTTTTACCAAGAAATTGGCTTGAAGAACATGTGCCAAGGTTATCATCGACATGGTGTGGAGATATATGGAAAATTTCTTTTGATTTGTTAAAAACTGAGAATATTAAGTTTGAATTACTTTTAATCGATTTTGGTTTAGGAATTATTAAAAAAGAAAATAAAATTGTAAAGTTACATGATTCAAATTTGAAAGGAAAAAATTTTGAATATTTGGTTGAAAATTATCAAAAATTACCACTTTTAAACAGAAATGAGTTAGCAAAATATCTTGATTGACTGATCTCGATCTAAAAGTTCAAATTATTTATTTGATAAATTTAAAAAACTTATTATGATCAAATTATCAAATATACAATTTCTAAAATGAACATTAATAAACACTGCAAAAATATTTCTAGTGACGGATATACAATAATTGAAAATTTTTTTTCTAAAAAGCAGCTCGATAAAGTAAAGAGCTCTCTCTTAGATATGCTTAATTATATAGAATTTTCTAAGGAAAAAAATCTTCAAGAAAAATATTATGAAATAAAAAAAAATTACCCTAAATTAAAATCTAATTTTTACGATTTAGCACCTCATAATATTGATATGGTGAAAATGATACACTCAGAAAAAATGATTAACTTAGTAAAAAAATTTTTTAGCACTTCAGTTGTTTTATCTGGAAGACCAGCAATACATATACACGATGATAGCAATGATAAATTATTAATGCCTCATCAAGAAACAAACCAATTTGCAGTTGATATTCTTTTGTTTTGGTTGCCTCTTTGGGATACAAATACCAAAACTGGTGGTTTAACAATATTTGAAGGATCGCACAAATATGGTTATTTTAATCATACACTTGAACACCCTAAATTGAAAAATAAGGCGTGGACAAGTAAATACACTCATGTAGATAAAAAGATTTATAAAAAATTTAAAAAAATAAATTTAAAAATAAAAGCTGGATCTGCAGTTGTTGCGCACTCAGCTCTGCTTCATTGTGGTTATCCCAATAAGTCAAAAAAAACTGTAAGAATTGTTGTTACAGAGAGATTTAATCCTTTAAAGAAAATTCCATTTTTAAAAAATCCAGAGAGTACAAAAAAAATTCCTTATGTTGGTATAGATTACAATTCTATAAAAATTTAATTTTTCCATCTACCTCTATAGTTCTTGAATGCATCAATTTCGGATTTTTGTAAATCTAAACCATGATCTTTCATCATTTTAACTACATTATTTTGAAATTCACAAATTTGTCTCAATTCATCTTTTAGAATTGCAAATTTATTATCTCTCCCAGGTAAATCATCGTCTGAAGTAAAGTGTTTTTCTACTGCAACGGCTCCATTTGAAATAGCAAAAATAGCGTCATCAACCCCTTTACAGTGTCCAGAGTATCCTACTTTTTTAAATCTATCTTTTAAATAAAAAAACTTTGAAAAATTACTATTCTCATATTCAAGTGGATACGAGCTCACACAATGTAAAACTGTGAGATTTTCACAATTTTTAAAATCTTCAATTTTTTTAAGCTCATCATATTGAAGTGCGCCTGTGGAAAGCAGAACATTCTCAAAATTATCTAAAGATTTTTTTATAATATTCATATCATAAGCTTCCAAAGAGGGTATTTTTATATGTTCCCTTGAAAATTTAGACAAAATATCAAATCCACTTTCATTAAAAATTGAAGCGAAACATACTAGGTCTTTTGATAAACAATAGTTATATAATTCTTCATATTTTTGCTCATCTAGATAGGCTTTATTATAAATTTCTCTTCTACCATCATTGTCCCATTCTCCTGGCTTTAAATATTTTGGGTCCCAAAGTTGAAATTTAATATATTTGCATTTAGCATCTTTAGCATCATCAATCATTTTTTTTGCCAGAGACATATCTCCTAGAAAATTCCATCCTATTTCAGCAATTATCATATTTAGGTTTTAAACTGTTGTAGCCAAAAGTGCAAATTTTTAAATCGAATATTTGCTATCTCTTTTTTAATATTATTTAATTCTTTCTTGTTAATATTGTTCCACCATTTTTCAAAGTTATCAATTTTGTTTAAAAAAATAGCAGCATTTTCTCCTTTTTTAAATATAAGATTATTTTTTTTCAAAAATTTTATTAATTTTATCCCTGTGCTTGAAAAATAAAAATTTTTCTCATCTAAAATAAAAATAAAAGGAATATTCATATTAATTATTTCAAAAAACATCGTACTAAAGTAATCGAAAATTAAAATTTTTGAATTATAAATTATCTCAAATTTGTTTGTTAATTGATTTTTTTTAATATTTATTTTTTTTATGATTTGATTATCGGTATCTTGCTCTGGATATCTTTTTAAGTAATATTTTTTAAAAATTATTTGTTTATTTTTTTTATATTTTTTTACAAATTCTTCTCTATTTCTATAAATATACTCATAATTAACATTTTGGTATACGTATCTTTGAAAATCTATTGAAATATTTGGCCCTAAAACAAAAGTCAAAAACTTTCTTTTGTAAAGATTCTTATTTTTATTATATCTTTTTACTTTATCAAATATTTGTTGAGCATTTGAAACAACATCTTTCTTTCGTGATTTATAACCCCAGGTATAATACTTTTTTGATATTTCATAATCATGATATCCTAGCCCAAATTGATTACTAATAGAGTAGTTTCCACCATGTTGAGATATTAAAATATTAGGTCGACTAGTTTTTCCCCATCTTAAGAGAGAAAACTTTAAAATTTCATCATCTAAATGGGATGTTGTTGTAAATATATTTTTTGGATTTTTATTGAAAATATTAGAAGAATAATTGTAGAAATATTTAAAGTTTTCTAAATAAGCTGACGGTATACACTCTGTTATTAATTTAGCTTCAACTTTTGAAATTGAATTAGTTAATCTCTTAAATAATAGTTCCCTTTTTAATTTTTTCTCTTTAATAGTTGGTCTTATATCATACTGACTATAGTGAAAAAAAGGAAGAACTTTAAATTTAGATAAAATAATTAATTTTAAAATTGTTAATTTATCAAATCTAGAATTAATTAATAATGTAGTTTTATTATTAATTAAGAAATTGATTATGTATTTATAGATTTGAAATTTTATCCTGCTGTAAAGGGTAATTACATTTTGTTTTTCAATAAATTTTTTTTTTATACTGTGTTTATTTTGGCTCAAATTTGCAAAGAAATTGATATTGAAATTTACATTGTTCGAATTTGTTATAAAATCAGAAAAATCACTATTAATTAACAATGTTTTTTTTGAGTTTAATTTTATTTTTTTTTTTAATTTTTTATAATGAAAATTTCGCAAAATATAAATCTTGGTAAACTCATCTAACCATGGACCAAGTAAATACTTGTAATCCTCATTTTTAATTTTTAAATCATAAATATTATTTAGAGAATCAGATATAGCTTTTAAAAAAATAACCCTTTTTCTTAAAAAGTGTTTTTTATAAGTTTTTAAAAAATTTACATATCTTTGATTTTTTGAATTCAAATAACTCTTTATGTAACTAGTAGTATTCAAGTTAATTTTTTTTATAAAAATTTTTTATAGTTTTAGCTATATGCTTTATCTGATTTTCTTTTAGAGAAAGATGAAAAGGTAAACTTAATATATTTCTAGACAATTTTAAACTATTTTTCATATAAAATCTGCTTTTATTATCTTTGAATATTTTTTGATCTGTAATTGGCCTTGGATAGTATATTATAGTTGGTATATTTTTTTTTTGTAAAAAGTTTCTAAGTTTATTTCTTTTTTTTGCCAGGATATTGAAAGAGGGATAACATGAGAAATAATGTTTTTTTATAGTTAAAAATTTAATATTACCTTCGTTTTTTAATAATGATATATACCTCTCAAATATTTTTTTTTTTCTATTTATTGTACTTGGAAAAATTTTGATTTTTTCCAGCAGAACAGCAGCCTGAATCGTATCTAGCCTCGCATTTAATCCGTTTATGTCAAAAGAATATTTCTTTTTTTGCCCATGCTGTCTGATTTGTTTTGCTTTTAAATATATTTTTTTGTTATTTGTGAAAATTGAACCACCATCCCCAAAACATCCTAAGGATTTTGTGGGAAAAAAGCTTGTACAACCAATATTGAAAATTGAGCAACTTTTTTGATTTTTGTATTTTGAACCAAAACTTTGAGCTCCGTCTTCAATTATTGGAATTTTATATTTTTTTTTTATTTTAATTAAATTTTGAACATCTGGTATTTGCCCAAATAGTGAAACAACTATAATACATGAGGTATTTTTGTTAATTAATTTCTCTACTTTCTTTGTATCTATTAGAGCTGTACTTAAGTCTACGTCACAGAATACTGGTTTTAAACCTGCTCTTACAATTACTTCTGCAGATGAAATATAACTAAAAGAAGGTGTTATAACCTCAGAATTTTTTTTTAAATTAAGAGACAATAAAGATATAAGTAATGCATCTGTTCCACTTGAAACAGTAATTGCATATTTCGAATTTACAAAATTTGATAACTTGTTCTCTAAAATATTAACTTCTTTACCTAAAATAAACCTTTTTTTATCAACAACGTTAAATATTTTTTTTTTTAATTTTTTTTTATTTAATAAAGGATCTTCAATATTATTGAATTCTATTTTCATAATTAACTTATATATTTTTTGTGGGTAGCTGGGTTACCATAAACTAGACTTTTATTTTTTATATTTTTAGTAACCACTGAACCAGCGCCTACAAAAGAATCTTTGCCTATCTTTACTCCGCATATGATTGTTGAATTAGCACCAATTGTTGCTCCTTTTTCAATTATTGTTTTTTGAAAATTTTTTTTTTGATTAATTGAGCTTCTTGGGAATTTTACATTTGTAAATACGACAGATGGGCCAATAAAAACGTTATTTTTTATGGTTACACCAGAGTAAACAGATACATTATTTTGTATTTTAACATTATCTCCAATTGCAACGTTTTCTCCTATAAAAACATTCTGACCAATAACACAATCTTTTCCAATTTTGGAATTTTTTGATATATGACACCAGTGCCAAATTTTACTTCCTTTGCCAATCTTTACATTCTTATCTACAATTGAACTTTCATGAATATAAAAAATTGGTTTCATTTGTTATTTACTCATATTTCTTAATTTTTCAGTTATATACAAACTATCTTTTACATCTTGAATTGTGAAACCTTTTCCATTTAGAATTTTTTTATAACTTAAAATATGCATATTGTTAAAATTATCTGATAATTCTAATTTATTTTCGCCAAAGTAAAATTGTCTTATTGCTCTGACATTAGGTTTTTTTTTATCTAAGTATAAATCAGATATAGATATAGTCCATTCAACACAAGCATTTTTAAATTTTATAACACCTGTGCTTGTTTTGCTATTATTTATATCAATTTTAATATGTTTAAAACTCCCAAAGAACCAAGTTATTAAATCGAAAAGATGAATGCCTATATTTGTTGTCAAGCCTCCAGATTTTTTCTTATTACCTTTCCATGATTTTAAAAACCAATCTCCTCTGTATGTTACATATTTTATTCTACATTTAATAATATTATTTAAATTTTTAGAAAGCTTTTGAACGATTTTTTTCTTAAAATTAATTACATTTTTATTTAATCTTAATTGCATGATACAAAATACTTTCCTTTTATATTTATCTTGATAATTAGAAATTTTTATGAGTTGTGACGTTTTAAGAATTAAAGGTTTTTCGCAAATAACATTCATATGGTTTTTTAATCCAAATAAAATAAACTTATTGTGTAAATAGTTAGGCGCACATATTACCAAGTAATGAATGGTCTTTTTTCTTTGAAATTTTCTAATGAACTTTTCAAATTCTGAAAATTTGAAAAAAAAACTACTTTCAGGAAAATATTTGTCAATTATACCTGCATTTTGCGTGATATCATAAGCAGCAACTAAATTATTATTTGTTTCTTTTATGGCCTGAAAATGCTTTGGAGCAATATAACCACATGCACCAACTAATACAAAATTTTTCATATTTGTTTAATTTTGTTTTTTATACTTTGCTTATAACGACCTCTACAATCAAATATATATTTAGAATTTTTTTTTATAAACTCATAATCTAAACAATCATGATCAGTAACAATCACGACTACATTTTTGTTCAATATGGACTTACTAAGTTTTTTACTTTTTTTTATAATTTTAAATTCTCTTGTTTTTGGTAAATTTAAAACATAAGGATCATGGTAGCTAACTTTTAATTTATTCAATTCAAGATTATTGATTATTCTTAATGCAGGTGACTCTCTCAAATCATCAACATTTTTTTTATAAGCTGCGCCAATAACAATTACATTTTTTTCTTTGTTTTTCTTACAGTAATTCACTACTTTTTTTGTGATGATTTTTGGCATTTCTTCATTAATTACACCTGAAAGTTCAATGAATTTTGCATTAGCACCGTTATTTTTAGCTTTCCACGATAGAAGAAACGGATCAATTGGAATACAATGACCTCCATATCCAGGTCCAGGGTAAAATTTTTGAAATCCAAAAGGCTTTGTGTCAGCAGCCTCTATTGCCTCAAAAATATTTATATTTAACTTTTCACATATATTCTTCATTTCATTAATCAATCCAATATTTACTGACCTATAAATATTTTCCAGTAATTTTGTAAACTCAGCTGTTCTTATATTATTTACAGTAATCAATCTTATCCCAAGGATTTCATAAAAATTTTTACCTACCAGGAGACAACTCTTAGTTAACCCCCCAATTACCTTAGGAATTTTTGTTAAAGAATATTTTTTATTACCTGGGTCTTCTCTTTCAGGCGAATAAACAAGGTAAAAATTTTTACCTACTTCAAACTTTTTTTGTAAAAAGGGTAGCAAAACTTCCTCGCAAGTACCTGGATATGTTGTGCTTTCAAGGCTTAATATTTGATTTTCTTTGAGATATGGTAAAATAGTTTTCATAGAACTTAAAATATAAAACATCTCAGGAGATTTATTTTTTTTAATAGGAGTTGGAAGACACAAAATAATCATGTCAACCTCCGAAATTTTTGAAAAATCATAGGTTGGTATAAATCCGTTAGAATTCATTTTTTTGATATCATTGTTTTTAAAATAATTAATATAACTAATACCTTTTTTGAGTTTGTTTATTTTATTTCTGTCAATGTCAAAACCATAAGTAATAATATTTTTTTTTACAAAACTTTTTGCTAAAGGTAAGCCCACATAGCCCATACCTACGATTCCAATTATAATTTTTTTTTTTTTTTATTTTAGATATAATTTCTTTAGTGTTATTTATCATTTAAACTTTTTCAAACTATTAATGTTAATTATTTCATTAAAAGATGTCTCAACAAATCCACTTTTTTTTTTAAACATATTTCCTTTGTTAAGAATATTCCAATTTCCACATATCACAGAGCCATTAAATTTAAAAATTGTTTCTGCATTAAAATCCAAATTATTAAATCTACCAGCATTTAAAAGGCTGAAATTATTTTTCTGGAATTTAAAAATTGGTTCTTTTTCCTTAAAAACTGAAAAGACAATTTCAAAATCACTGATTTTTAGAAGGTTAATTGCACTTTCAACATGGTCTACTTTTCTTCTTATTATATGTAAATTTAAAAAAATAAAAATTTCACTATTTCCACCTTTTTTAAAATATTCATTTTTACTAAAATTTAAAATTTCCTGTAGTGAAGATATTGATTTTTCAAACTTACTAGGTCTTTTAAATATAAAAAAGTTTTTATTTTTTAAAAACTTCTTTTTTTTATTAATGTAATTAATGACCTTTTGACTTGATGTTGTAAAAATTACATCATTTATTGAATTAATTTTTTCTAAAGCTTTTAACTGAATATCAATAAGGTTGAGTTTTCCAATTTTTTTAAATGGCACATTTTTCAAGTCATCAAAACTATTTTTTATAGGAATGACGGCTGTAACTTTTTGTTTAAAATTTTTATGATTTTTAGCCACTTTATTAAATATTTTACCCCTTTCTTTAAGTATATTTTTTTTTCTTTTTGTCAAAGATGTAAAATGCTGTCGGTAATAAAATATTGGAAACCTTAAATGATAATAATTTATTTTATTTTTAAGTTTTAACCACGCATCCCATCCATCTTGTGCATTGATATCTGTAAAATAACCTTTAACTTTTTTTAAATCTTTTACCTTATACATTGTACATGCACCATGAGGTGCGATATATTTTTTAATAATATTTAAGTTTTTCTCATACCCTATTATTTTTTCTGAATGATTAGTGTAATAATAGTTGCCATATATTGCACCTATATTCTGTTTTGTATGAAACGCTTTAACCATTCTTTTAATTGAGTTGATATCAAGCCAATCATCTGCATCAAGTCTTATATAAAATTTTCCCTTACATTTTTTTAAAATTGAATTTGATATTTTTTGCAAACCAAGATTTTTTTTATTGATTATGAATTTAATATTGGGATAGTCTTTTTTAAGTTTTTTTATAATTATCCTTGAATTATCTTTTGAACAATCATCTACAACAAAAATTTCAATATTTTGGTAAGTTTGATTTACAACACTAATTACTGATTTTGTTAAATATTGACCGTAATCTTTTGATATAATAGCAACGCTAACCATCGGGTTACTAATTCTTCGCATGATTAGCTTACCTTAGTTTCTTTACGTAATATCATATTTTTTTCTATATTTAATTGATCTAGCGTCAATTTATACAATTTTTTTAAATCTAAAAAAGTAAGTTCACTGGAAAAAAGTTTTGCCTTTTTCAGAGCATTACTTTTTTTTAGTATTTTTTCTGTTTGTGGAGAATAGTATGTCAACATTTTATAGTTTTCTTTTCTAACAAACATTTTAAAAGAAATATTTTTCTTCTTGCCATTTTCTATTCTAATCCCTTTAAATTCTTTAAAGAATCTGTAATAAACACCTATGCTCTGTTCGGCCAAATGAAAGAAGGGAAATCCAGTTTTCTTAAAGTCTATATCTAAAAATAATAATTTTGAGTTTTTTTTTAGCAAATATCCAAAAGGAGATTTTAAACTAAAACAATCTGTGTGATTTATTTTTAATATTTCTTTTTTATTTTTTCCCCAAACCAAAATAGAATAAACTGGATGTTTTGTTCTAGAAAATTCCTTTTTATTTAAAAGATAATTACTTAAAGATCCAGATGCAGACTTAGCCTTGTTATAATCAAATACACCAGTTTTAAAAAACTCCCAAAAAAAACTATAAACTATAATATTTCCATTCTCACCAATAATTTGTTTTATCGATTCTATAATATCATCAAGATTTAATTGAATTTTTTTCTTTCTCAAAAATAAAATTAACTTTAGAAGATCGAAAGTTAAAATGATAGTTTGATTTTTTTTTACTCCTATTTTCGTTAGTTTTCTAACAAAAATTTTTTTAAAATTAAGCATTTGTATTTTCTTTTATCAAATTCAACTTTAAAAGTTGTTTATATATATTCTTAATATAATTAATATCTAATCTGCTATATCTAGAAATATTTTCTAATGTATTTGTTCCATCA
>MDTA01099926.1_pt1 | contig 23464 bp, 26 predicted proteins | sample 811151 | NCBI WGS metagenome assembly MDTA01 (sample SAMN05326648, study PRJNA326480) | marine metagenome | isolation source: seawater | place: Indian Ocean: South | collected 2010
ATATTGATGAAAATCCAAACCAACCAACAAAATATGGAGTTCGTGGCATACCAACAATGTTGCTTTTTAAAGATGGAGAATTAAAAGCAACTAAAGTTGGAGCCACAACAAAATCAAACATTGTGTCTTGGATTAAAGAAAATATTTAATTCAAATTTAAAATTTCTCCAGCCAAATATAAGCTTCCAACACATAAAACTATGTTATTTTTAAATTTATTTTTTGATTTAATACTATCTTCAATACTTTTTGCTAAAAATAAATTTTTTATACCAAGTTTATTTTTGAAATCTTCTTTTGAAATTGAACCTTCAGAATTAGGTATATCAACTAAAGTAATTGATTTAACAATTTCTTTAAAATTATCAATAAATTCAACATGAGGTTTATCTTTCATCATTCCACAAATAAGGTGAACTTCTTGACTTTGCTGTTTTATCCAATGAGCAATAGATATAGCTGAGCTTAGATTATGACCACCATCAATGATAAGTCTATTTTTACCAATCATATTTTTTAATTTCCCAGACTTAATTTCCTCCAATCGACCTTTAAGTTTAATTTTTACTACTGCATTTTTAACATTATTATCTTTAACATTAAATAACTTACGGGATGCTGCTATTGCTGTACTAATATTATAAAGCTGATGATCTCCAATTAAGTTCGGCTCGGGCAATAGAATTTCACCTTTATTATCGTGATAATGGATTAAATTATTCTCGTCTCTTAAAATATTAAAATCTCTACCAAAATAGTATTTATTAGAGGAGTTTTTTTTTAAGGCCGCATCTATTTTGAGCCTAATATCCTCACTATGTTGTTTGTTAATAAATATATTTGAAACTAGAAGTTTAGAAGTTTTTTCATGAATTATTCCATCAATAGTTTTATTCTTTAACCATTGCAAATGATCAATGTGACAAACACCCAACAGTGTCATTAAATTTTTTTTGAAGACTGAACTTGGGTCTTGTGAATAAAATAGTCCACTTTCAATAATATTTATATTATCCTTAAAATTTTCTGCAAACTTATAAAAAGCACAAGTGAGAATTTCAAAAATAGTAGCTTGGTCTTCGCCTAAAATTTTTTCAATATAAATTAACAAATCAATTAAATCATTTTCTTCAATTTTTTGATCATTGAAAATAAATCGTTCAGTGTAAGATTGTAGATGTGGGGACGTATATAAATTACATCTATAACCAGCCTCATTCAATATAGAATTGAGGCTATGAGCCATACTTGCCTTAGAGTTTGTACCAACAACATTGACAATATTTTCAAGTTTATCTTGTGGATTTCCAAGTTTCTTTAAAAGATTAAAAGTTCTTCCTAAGGTAAGATCAATTTTTTTTTTATGATGCTTTTCTAGCCTGGATATTATTCCCTGAAGTTTCATTGTTTTCAGCATTTATATCAGACTTAACTTTCATAAAGATAGATAAAATTTTTTCAATTTTTTCTGAGATCTCTTTTCTATTTATCACGGAGTCAATAAATCCACACTTTTGTTGTACAAACTCACTTGTTTGAAAATTTTGGGGAAGTTCTTCTTTAACTGTTGCTTGGATAACTCTTTTACCAGCAAAGGCAATCGTTGCCCCAGGTTCAGCAAACGTTACATCACCCAACATTCCAAAAGATGCAGTAGTCCCTCCTGCTGTAGGATCTGTTAACACTACAATATAAGGAAGATTATTTTTTTTTAATTCATTAATTGCTAAGGTTACTCTGGCCATTTGAGATAGTGCAATCAATGACTCCATCATTCTCATTCCTCCTGATGCTGTGAATAGAACAAAAGGTTGTTTATTTTCAATGGCATTTTGTACACCATAAATTAAAGCTTCCCCTTCATGTTGTCCAACACTTCCACCTAAAAATCCAAAGTCAAAAACACCTGTTGTTACTCTTATGTTATTAATTTTAGTTTTTGCAATAATGACAGCTCCATCTTGTCCAGTTTTTTTTTGAGCATCTTTAAGTCTTTGTTTGTATGGTTTTGAGTCTACCCAGTTTAAAGGATCGATTTTAGGAGAAGGGGTTTTTAAGATTTCATAATTATTTTTGCCAAATACTATGTCTAATCTTTGGATGGCACTAATCCGGTGATGTTTATTGCAATCTTTACATACCCATAAGTTTTCAGCTAGTTCTTTTTTGCTTATTGGCCCAGTACAGCAAGAAACCCAGTTACTGTTTTCTATATCCTCTTTAGAAGGTCTTTTTTTAAAAAGCTTCTTTATTTTTTCACCAATTTTAAATGTCTTTAATATCCAATTCATAAAATTCTTCCTTTAAGTTTTTTTACCATATTAGTTACATTTATGACAGGATTTTGTCTTTTTTTAATACTTTCAGTAATTTTCTTACATAAGGCGCTTCCAACAACTAAACCATCAGCAGTTTTTAGCTTTGAAATTGTTTTATCAGTTATTCCAAAACCTATAACACAATTTTTCTGAGGCTTAATTTTTTTTATCTTTTTAAAGTTTTCTAATATTTTTTTAGGAGAAACTTTTAGTTTGCCTCCCGTAGTTGAGAGCATTGAAATGTAATAAATCATTTCATGCGAGTCTTTAATTATCTTTTTCATTCTTTCTTTTGTTGTAGTAGGAGACAAAAGCTGAACAAAGCAAATTGATTTTTTTTTGCATTTTTTTGCAAAAATTTTATTTTCTGGCCAAGGTAAATCTACACAAATAATTCCATCAACTCCTGAGTTTTTACATTCTCTCACAAATCGATTTTCACCATACTGATAAATCATATTGTAATAACCCATTAATATTAAAGGTTTATTTTTGTGTATTTTTTTGAAACTTTTAACAATCTGAAAAGCCTCTTTCATTTTAAAACCATTTTTAATTGCTCTATATGAGCTAGTTTGAATTTGCCCACCATCGCCAACAGGCGTTGAGTGTGGGAAGCCAAGTTCTAAAATATCAACATGATTTGCAATTGAATTTAAAATTTGAAGACTTTTATTTTTATTGGGATCTGAGGCAACTGTATAAGTTATCAGAGCTGGCCTTTTTTTATTTTTACAATTTTCAAAAGCTAATTGGATTTCAGATTTCATCCTGGATAATAACCTAACTTACTTTTGATGATATGAGAATCCTTCAGACTTTGTCCACAGGAATTTATACACAAAATAGTATCATCATTCAACTTTGGTGCAATTTTGATCGCTTCAGCAAAAGCATGACACGGTTCTAATGAAGGAGAAATATTTTCAAGTTTTGAAACAAGTTTAAAGGCATCTAACGCCTCTTCATCGGTTGTAGAGGTATACCTTGCTCTTTTAGTATCTTTTAAAAAGCAGTGAATAGGTGAAACTCCTGGATAATCAAGTCCAGCAGAAATTGACTCTGTCTCTTCTATTTGACCATCTTTATTTTGTATAACATATTGAGCTGAACCATGAAGTATTCCAATTTTAGAACCATTTGTTAGCGGAGCAGCATGTTTTTTTGATTTTTTACTTCCACCAGCCTCAACTCCAATTAACTCAACTTGATTTTTGTTGTAGTCAATAAATTCATTCCAAAAACCAAGAGCTGATGAACCTCCACCAACACAATTTAAAAGTTTTAACTTTTTTGGAACTTTTCCAAATTCATCTTCAATTTGACTCATTAATTCCCTCGAAATTTGAGCTGCACTCCAGGCGCAGATTCGGGCCCATATAGCAGGACCTACAGCTGAACCAATTACTAAATGAGTGGTATCATTATTAGCTACGAAGTATCTAATACATTCTGAAACCGCATCCACGAGAGTCCTAGACCCAGTGTTGACAGGAATCACCTCTGCACCGTATTCTTTCATTACTATTACATTTTCCTGTTGCCTTTGTATATCAATTGAACCCATAAATATCTTACACTTCAAATGAAATTTTTTTGCTACCATTGCAAGATTTTTTCCGTTCATTCCAGCACCAGTATCAGTACACACAGTTTTTTTACCAGCTCGCTTAGCAATTAAACAATGAACTAAAACATTGTAGATCTTATGGGCTGTCCCTGGGTTTTCGGACACTATTTTTGCCCATATTTCTGCGCCACCCAAAAAATTAGTCAGATTATCCAATTTTATAAAGGGCGTTGGTGCCCCAACATAGTTTTCAAAATAGTAGTCTCTTTCCTTAAGAAAATTTTTATCTTTTCTTAGTTTTGAAAAAAGTCTTTCCAAGTCCTCTATTGGTTTCTTTAATGTCTCGGGAACAAAGTTTCCTCCAAACTTTCCTCCCCACATCCCATTTTTATCACATTGGTCAATAAGAGGTACGCCTTTTTTAATTTTTAAGCTCATTTACTTTTTCAATAAATTTTTTTATTTTTTGATGGTCTTTGTATCCTATTTGTGTGTCTAATTCCAAACTACTTGACAAATCACAAAACGAAACACCAAATTTTGCTATATTTTCAATATTATTATACGTGACTGAGCCTGCAAGAGCATATTTATCACCTTTGGGAAGTTTTGAGATTAAATCTTTTGGAAACTCAATAGATTTTTCCATACCAGGTGTATCGAATAAAATTATGTCGGCATGTTCATATTCTTTATAAATATCTATATCTGACTCTTTTTCAATTTTAATGACTTTTATAATTTTTAATCCCATTGACTTAATCTCTTTTACCCTATACTTGCTTTCCGAACCATGGAGTTGAATATAATCAAAATTACCTAAAACTACTCTTTTGATAAATTCATTGTCTGGATCTACAGTTACTGCAACAAATGATGAGTTTTTTTTGTTATAGCTTTTCAATTTTTCAATTTCGCTAAAATTTAAATTTCTAGGAGATTTCTTATAAAATACAAAACCTAAATAATTAACATTAAGGTCAATACAAAGTTGTACATCTCTGGCTGGATTTAAGCCACAAATTTTTACTTTCATATTATTTTAATTGATTAATAAGTTTCTGAACATTTTTTTTTATATTTCCCCTAGTCAAACTTCTGCCTATTACTATTGATGTTGCACCATTATTGTAAGCTTGTCTAGGGGTAGTTACTCTTTTTTGGTCTTCTTTTATATCCCCAGTTAATCTTATTCCAGGAGTAATTATTTCTCTTTTAAAAATTTTTTTTACAATCTTAATTTCTTTTGGACTGCATACAATCGCATCTAAATTTGCTTTTCTTGCAAGTTTTGCCTGGTGCAAAACCAATTTTTTTACGTCTTTTTTAAATCCAATTTCTTTTAATGATTTATTATCTAGCGAAGTAAGTATAGAGACACCTACTAATTTGGTTGATCCTGAAGCTTTTTTAGCAGCTTTTAAAGCTTTTAAACCAGAGCTTATATGAATAGTAATATAATTTAACTTTAAGTCTTTAACTGCTTTAATAGTAGATACACACGTGTTTGGTATATCTGCAAGTTTATAGTCCCCGAAAGTGATTTTATTTTTAAGGTTTCCTATAAATCTTCTTGCATTTTTGGAATTTAAAAATTCTAATCCAAACTTATAACCCACAATAAGCTTATTAGTTTTAGTAAATCTAATTATATCTTTTGCTTTTTTTATACTTTTCGTATCTACAGCAACAAATATTTTAAATTTTTTTTGTTTCATTTATGAAATTAAACAATTCTTTTGCCATTTTAAAATGTATATATTTTTTTTGGGGGGTTTCGATTTTTTCTCCAGTTTTTGGATTTCTTGATGTTCTTTTAGCTTGCGTACGACATTCCCACATACCAAAGTCTCGAAGCTCAACTCTATTTCCTTTTTTAAGTGAATTTATAATCTCATAAAGAAAAATATCTAAGAATTTTTCCAAGTCTTTTTTATAAAAGTTCGGATAGTTTTCTGATAATTCAACTAAAATCTTAGATTTTACAATGGCCAAATTAAATTATTTTTTTTTTGTTTTTTTTTCTTTAGTTTGAAGTTTATCTGATAATGATGAAAAAGGAAGATTTTTTCCACTTAAAGGGCTTGAAAATTTTGATACAGCCTCTTTATTTTGAAGTTCTTCAAGTAATTTGATACTTAATGTTACTTTTCTTTTACCTAAATCTAACTCAGATATAGCACAATCAATTCTTTCTCCACCAACAAAACGCGAACTTCGAGAATCGGCTGCATTAATTGCAATTTGAGATTTTTTAATTAAAAATTCTAATTTACATCCTTCAGGTTTGACCTTAAGTCCTTTAGTCTCTGAATTTATGATCTTAACAGTAATTGTGTCATTAACTTTTTTGTCTTTAAACCAATCAAAGGGATCTTGTGTAGTTTGTTTTAATCCTACTCTTACTTTTTGTTGGTCTGCCTTAAGCTCAAGTATTTTAACTTTTAATCTATCACCTTTTTTATATTTTTTAAGTTCTTCCTCCGGATCTCCGCTGTATACAAGATCGTTACAGTGAAGGAATGCCAGGATGTCATATCCATCTAATTTAAGATATATTGCGTACTCATTCATACTGTCTACAGTTCCCTCTATTAAACTTCCCTCGGGATGAGTTTTCTGAATTGAAGAAAAAGGGTTTTCTTTAGTAAGTCTATGAGAAATTGCAACTCTTCTTTTTTCTTTGTCAATTTCAGTAATAACACAATCAATCTCATCACCTACTCTGAACATTTTTTTTGCAGAAGGATTCCTTTTTGTCCATGAGAGTTCGCTCTGATGAAGTAGGCAGTTAAGCCCTGGTTCCAACTCACAAAAAGCACCAAATTCTGCTAACTTGACCACTTTAGCTTTGTAAGTTTTTTCTAATTTGACATAATTTGAAATGTGCTCAAAAGGATCTGGAGAAAGCTGACGAATAGATGTGCCAATCTGTAATTTTTCAAGATCTACAGATATTACTTTTAAATCATGTTTCTCACCAATGTTAAAAATTTCTTCTGGATGATTAACTCGGCTGTAACTTATTTCCATTAAATGACAAAGTGTATCAAGAGTTCCATTTGGCGTATTAATTTCAAAAAAGGCTCCAAAAGATGAGTAACCTTTAACCACAGCATCTTTAATTATGTCCCCAACTTTAAACTGTTTAATAAGTTTTTCTTTATCTTCTTTTTTCCCTGAGCTAATAATTTCTCTTCTTGATACGCATGCGTTACCTCTAATTTTATCTAATTTTATTAAAGCAAATTTTTGAGGAACTCCTAGCAAATTAGAAATATCTTTTAGAGGTTTATCACTAATTTGGCTACCTGGACAAAACATTAAAGAACCAGTTTCAATGTGTTCAACAATCACTCCACCTTTACATTTTGAAGTAATTTTTCCAGTTATAGGCTCTTTTTTTTCAAAAGCTTCTACTAGTTTATCCCAACCTTTTATTTTTTGTGCTTTACTTGCTGACACAACTGTGTTTCCCTCTCTATCTTCGAGACGCTCAAGTAAGACAGGAATCTTTTCACCAATTTTTATTTTTTCTGATAATCCGATTGTCTTTAATTCATTAATATCAATTATTGGTTCTGATTTTAGTCCGCAATCTAAAAAAACAAATTTTTCTGAGATTTTTGTTATTGTGCCTTCAATTATTTTACCTTCAACTAAATTTTTGGTTTTTGAGAGCTGGGTATTTAATAATTTTTCAAATTCCTTTGAAGCTGTTGAATCTAAGTTTTTAAATATTTCCATTCTTAATTTTGTTATCTATAATCTTTTTAATTTTTAAAAAGCATGCTTTTTTAGTTAAATTTGTTGTATTAATCAAGAAAGAATCTTTAGTTTTGAATAATTTACCTAATTTTTTTGGTCTATCCCGGTCTGATTTATCTCTTTTTTTTAAAGATTCTAGTACAACAGGGTATTTTAAAGATTTGCTTCTGTTTAGCTCCTTAAGCTCGTTATACCTCCTTCTTGCTCTTACTTTTAGGCTGGCTGTAATAAAAAATTTTATTTTTGCATTAGGAAGTACCCGGTGATTTATATCTCTTCCATCTAAAACTGAACCATTATATCTTCTTGGAGGCTTAATAGCTGATAATCTTTGGAAATTTAAAATTGCTTTCCTGACAAATGCAATTTTAGATACCTTTGATGCAGAAACAGCAACTTCATTACTTACTAAATTTTTTTTACTTAAATCACTTATTTTTAATTTTTTAATTTTATTTTTTATGTATTTGTAATTAAACTTTTTAGGTTCTTTTATTCTTATCAAGCCCAAATAACGATATAATTTACCGGTATCTAAATGATATAAGTTATAATATTTAGCAATAAGTTTTGCCTGAGTACCTGCACCAGCAGCCGCAGGTGAGTCGATTCCTATTATTAACTTTTTATTTTCTTTCATTTATTTTTGCACCAAGTGATTTTGCAATCTTTAAAAAATCAGGAAAAGAAGTTTTTATACTTTCAGGATCATTTATTTGCCAATCTCCACCCTTTGATAAAGCAAGCACAATTGAGGTCATAGCCACACGATGATCTTTTAAAAAATTTTTTATAATGTATTTTTTATTAAGCAAAAGATCCGGATTTCCAAAAATTTTTATTCCATCATCGCCCAATTTTATTGCTTTAATACCTATCATTTTTAAAATTTTGATACCCCAATCTAATCTTTTAGATTCTTTTTTATTAAGTTCTTTTAAACCCCTCAGTTCACTTACTCCTTTTGCAAAGCCGCAACAAATAAATATTAAGAGAAATTCGTCAATCGCGCTACTGATATTAAAATTTTTTGATATATTGATACTCTTTAACTTACCATTACTTCTACAAAAAACATCAGCAATTTGCTCTCCTTTATAATTTCTTTTATTAAAAAATTTAATTTTCGCTCCCATTGAATTAAGAATTTTTATATAGCCTATTCTTGTAGGATTAATATTTAAATTTTTAATTTTAATACTGCTTTTTTCACTCAAAATCGTCAAAACTAAAAAAAAAGCCCCCGAGCTTGGATCAGATGGAATCTTATAGTTTATTGGGCCAAAACTTTTTCTACCTTCAATTTGTATAAGTTGCTCTTTTTTTCTATTAAAAATTCTAATTGGAATTCTTAAATATTTTAATAATTTTTCAGTATGATCCCTTGAAAATTTCGCTAATATTTTTGTTACCCCAGGAGTATTTAATGCTGCTAGTAAAATGCATGTTTTAACCTGAGCACTCCCAATATTTTCTTTATAAAAAATCGGTGAAGGATAATTAGTACCATTAATATTAATTGGTAATTTGAAATTATTCATGGGTGTAAAATTTACACCAAACTTTTTAATAGGTACTATAACTCTTTTAAAATCTCGTAAGGATAAACTTTTGTCACCAACTATTTTTATTGGAAATGGCGTTTTAATAAGTAATCCAAATAATAACCTACTTAGAGTTCCAGAATTTCCAGCATTTAAGACCAGATTTTTTTTAAAATTTAACCCATTAATGCCTTGCCCGTGAACTTCACATATATTTTTCCTTAAAATAATTTTAATACCTAGTTTTTTTAAACATTTGATCGTACTTTGAACGTCCTCTGACTTTAACAAATTAATTGATGTAGATTTACCTAAAGCCAACGAGGATAAAATTAACCATCTTATTGAAATACTTTTGTCCCCATTTACCCCTATAGTCTTATTAAATGATTTAATTTTTTCATTTATATTTAATTTTTTTTTCATTAATTTATTAAAATTTAATTGAATTTAAAAGAATCTCCAAAATATGCAGATTTTGCTTCAACATTATTTATTAATTGAGATGGAGAACCTTGAGCAATTATTTTTGTATTTGAAAGTACTAATGCGTAGTCGACGCAACTCAGAAGATCTTTAGCTTGGTGATCGCAAAGTACAACACCAATATTTCCCTCTGTTTGTAAATTAACAATTATCTCTTGAAGCATTTTGATAGTTAAAATATCTAAAGCTGCGAACGGTTCATCAAGTAACAAAATTTTCGGATCTCCAATCAAGGCTAAAGCAATAATCAATTTTTTTTGTTGCCCGCCTGAGAGTAAGCTTGCTTTTATATTTCTGACAGAGTCGAGCTCAAATTTTGCTATTAATTTATCAATTTTAGATATTCTTTCTTTATCGTCCTTTACAAGTATTTCTCCTATTGCATTTAAATTTTCCATTAATGTTAAGTCTCCGAAAAACCCCCCTTTCTGAGGGCAGAAACCCAAGCTAAACTTTGTAGCCCTCTCATACACTGGTAAATTTGTTGCATCCTGATTATCAAATAAAATTTTTCCATAGTCTGGCTTAATAAGACCCATAATAAGATTAAAAATAGTTGATTTTCCAACTCCGTTTGGACCTAAAAGACCAAGTATTGATCCTCTGTCTATGTTAAAACTAATATTTTCTAAAATTTTTCTATTACCAAAAGCTAAGCTTATATTTTGTAGTTTGACTAGTGGCTTATTATTTTTATATGACTTAATTCTAAATTTTTTTATTAATGCCATTTATTAGTCCCAATATTTAGCTGTAACCTTTTTTCCAATTTTATCCATAAAAATTTTAGATGTTTTCTTTATCAAGTCAATTTCAATGTAATCTGCATTTAAGTTTGAATTAACACCTTTATAGATAATATTTTCTGAAATATTAATTATATTTTTTTCAAACACTAGTTCTAGTTTTTGGCTTGTTACTATATTGTTATCATATAGTAATTCCACATCTTTCCTGAATAAAGTATAAAAGTTTGTTTTATTATAGGTCGCCAATTTAGACGATATTAAGACCTTTTTATTCTTTGAAAGATAAATAATACCAGTTACATCCTTCATTTCAATAATCTCTGGTTTATCATTATCTAATTCGCCTACCCTGGCCCTAATTTCAAAACGATTGCCATCTGTATCCTCAGAAATGTACGAAATATTTTCAATTATATTGTTGTTACTGTCGTTTTTTAAAGTGTTTATTTTTACATTGTCATTGGAGCTTAAATTTTCTCTTGTATTTTTTACGTATATTAATGAAATTATTACCAGTACTAGCGCGGCAGATATTAATAATACTTGAATTAACCTCTTGTTCAACATTAGCTTATATTTGCACTTAAGATATTATGAATATGCAGTATCCCGATTGTTTTATTTTTTTTATTACTTTTATAGACACACAAACTCGTAATTTTTTTGGAGTTCATTATAGACAAAGCTTTCGCAGCTAATTCATCTTTGTTTATACTTATGGGTTTTTTGGTCATCACATTTTTTACAGTTAATCTCTGAAAATCTTTATTTAATTGAGAGAATCTTCTTATCTGGCCGTCAGTTACTATTCCAGTTGTTTTTTTTCTTGATGTGACAATTAATACTCCAAGTTTTTTTGCAGTAATTATTTTTAATGCTTCTTTCATTTTAATCTTTTCATCAATAAAAGGTATTTTTTTTCCAGTTAACATTAAATCCTCAACAGTTTTTAATTTTGCCCCAAGAGATCCAGAAGGATGAAGTTTTCTAAAATCTAATCTACTAAATTTTTTAAATTTCATTGTAGCAATAGCTAATGCGTCTCCAATTCCTAGTTGTATAATTGTTGATGATGTTGGAACAATTGATCCAGGACCAGCCTCGTTAACTTCTGGAATCAATAATTTGATATCTGATGTTTTATAAAGTAATGAATTTTTTTTGGAGACAATACCAATTAAAGTAATTTTTTTATTTCTGTTAGCGTGCTGAATAATATTTTTTAATTCGTGGGTTTCACCACTATTGCTTATTAATATTAAAACATCATTTGAACTTATCTGCCCAAGATCTCCATGTGAACATGATGCTGCATCAACATAAAAAGATGAGGTTCCAACTGAAGATAAGGTTGAAGCGATTTTCCTGGCAATTAGTCCAGACTTTCCAACGCCTGAGACAATCACCTTTCCATTTTTACAATTGATTATTGCACTTACAGCTGCATCAAAAGATTTATTAATATTTTTTCTCAATTTTATTAATGAATTTATTTCAGAGGTCAAAACATCTTTTGCAATTTTTTGGAAATTGATTTTTTTCATGAATGTGCCCAAATATCATCTTTAAAAGATGCCAAATCCAAGTCAACTCTTGTTTTTATAAATTTAAGGCAATCGTTGTAAAGATTTATTCTTTTTTCTCTTTCTAAAATTTTAATTAACTCAACGTGTATTTTATGTAAATAAATAACGTCATTAGCACAATATTTTAATTGTGCATCAGTAAGTTCACCACCAAAGTCCGAACTTTGCTGTTGTTTGCTAATATCTACTTTAATGAATTCTTTAATCAAATTTTTAAGTGAATGGTTGTCAGAGTAAGATCGAGCTAGTTTTGATGCAATTTTTGTATCTAAAACATTTTTTACATCGACCTTAAGATAATATTTTATAAAAGACAAATCAGCTCGAGCGTAGTGAAATATTTTTTTTACGTTTTCATCGACAAGTAATTTTTGAAGATTTGGAGCTTTATAATTTGTTCTGTTTAGCTGAATTATATGTGCATCATTTTTTCCAGAGGAAACTTGAATTAAACACAAAGGATCACGTGTGAAATTTAGTCCCATAAATTCACCATCTACTGCAACGGTATTGCCCAAATCTAATTCTTCTGGTAGATCATTTTTGTGAAGCTTAATTTCAACGTTCATTTATATTTATATATATTATGAAACCAAAAAATTGTCTATTATTTGGCGCCAGTGGCCAAATCGGAAAAAATTTAATCAGAAAACTCACTTATAACAATTATAAAGTAACTGCTGTTACGAGAAATTATCATCAAAAAGGGGTAATGTTGAAGACCCAAGGAAATGCTGGATACATTGAAGTAAGAGAGGCTAATATTTTTGATGAAAAACAATTAAATAATTTAATATCCGAGGCAGATATATGTATAAATCTTGTAGGGATTTTGTACGAAAAGGGTAAATTAAATACCTTTAAAAATATCCATTCTTTATTTCCCGAAGTGATATCTAAAATTTGTAACAAAAACAAAATAGAAAACTTTATTCATATCTCTGCTTTAGGTATTGATGAGTCATCTGAGAGCAAATATTCAAATTCAAAGCTTGAGGGAGAAAAAAAAATTTTAAGCAATTATCCATCAGCAACTATTTTAAGACCATCTATTGTTTATTCTGTTGATGATAACTTCACGACAAGGTTTATGTCTTTAATGAATCTTCTTCCAGTTTTTCCTCTTTATTACAATGGGAAAACTAAATTTGCCCCTATATTTTGTTCCGATCTAACGGAAATAATTTTAAAAGTTGTAAAGAATAATATTAAAGGAGAATTAATCGAATGTGTTGGTCCCGAAGAGCTTACGTTTAAAGAAATACTAAAAATTTTATCCTCTCTTCTGGAAAAAAATAGATTTATGTTACCGATGCCTCTTTTTATGGCAAAAATGTCAGCTACGATATTACAAAATTTTCCAAAACCTCTTTTAACTATCGACCAACTAAAGTTATTAAAGTACGATAGTATTAAAACTGGAAAAAATAAAACTAACATAGATTTCGAAATTAATTGTAACTCGTATTTTGAAAAAGAAGTTGGTAAGTACTGTTATATGTGGAAAACTGGAGGAGAATACTCTAAATAAATAATAGGTCTTTAAATGATAAATTTAATATACATTTTAATTTTTTTTATTTTAATTTTCGTAATCGTCGTGGCGTTTAGAGCTGTAACAAGTGGGCTAAAACAAAAAAAAAATTTAAAAGATAATGAATTTAAAAAGGAACCTAATAAAGATATTTTGGAAAATATCGAAAGGCTTAAAAAACTGAGAGATGACGGTACGCTAAACGAGGAAGAGTTCATAAAAGCAAAAAAAAAAATTCTTGAGGAAAATTAAGCTGATTTAATTTTTTTTTGAATAAATTTTGGTACTTCAATCTCAGAATCTTTATCTGTTTTTTCTTCTCTAGAATTTCGAACCTGAAATGCATAAAGTAAATGTAACTTACAGTATGAAAATTCTTTAACGGAACTTCTACCACAAAAGTAAAACGATGATTCGTCAGGATGTCCTATTGGCCACTTACAACTATTATCATCTAATTCTTCAAGCTGTTTAGGGTTTTCAGGTTCAAAATCCTTTTCAATTAGCAAAGATCTAAATTTACCACGTTTTGTTAATTTTGAGGGAGATTTTTCCTGATTACTTAAATTTTTATTTTGTGAGAACTTAGAATTAACTTGTTTAGATTTAATTTTTGCTGAAAGATTGAGCCTATGAGCTTTTCCAATGACCGCATTTCTAGTAATCCCACCTATAATTTCAGCTATTTGACTAGCGGTTTTACCGGAGCCCCATAGTTGTTTTAATTGTTCTACTTTTTCCTCAGTCCAAGCCATTGACTACTACATTTTGTGTTTATAATATCTCATAGTACAATAACTAGTAACATAATTTACAAAAAAAAAAACAAGCTAAAATTTTGTTTTTTACACAATTTGCAATTAAAAAGATAAATAACTTATGGTTGAATTAAGAAACAAATATAAAATTGGTGTAAGACGATTTTCAAAAGTTAATTGGGTTGGCTTTTATGGACTTTGGTCGAAGGAGTGTGCGCGCTTTTTAATTGTATGGCAACAAACAATTCTAAGTCCTATTGTAAGTGCTAGTTTACTATTACTAGTACTATATTTAGCAATTGGTGATAGTAGAGGAGAAGTTTTGAACACTCCTTTTATAACCTTTCTAACACCAGGTTTAATTTGTATGCAAGTTTGTAGTCAAGCTTTTAGTCATTCATCTTCTTCTATAATGATAGGAAAAATGCAGAATATACTGGTTGACACAATAATGGCTCCTTTATCAGCTTCAGAAATAACATTGGCTATTATTTTCGCTGCAGTTACAAGAAGTATAATCATAGCAACTAGTTGTATTATTTTTTTTTCATTTTTTGTCGATTTAAGTATTAAAAATATATGGCTTCTAATTTTTTTTACAATTTGCGGATCATTTATCCTAGCTTGCTTTGGCTTTATGGCAGCCCAATATTCAGATAAATTTGATAATCTTTCTGCAATTACCAATTTCATAATTACACCCTTAACTTTTTGCAGTGGGACTTTTTATAGTTTAGAAAGACTGCCAAGTTTAGTTCAGGAAATTAGCCTTTTTAATCCAATCTTTTTAATTATTAACGGTTTTAGAACTGCATTTATAGGAATTTCTGATGGCCCTATATCATATTCAATAATATATTTGATCATTTTCTCAATTTTATCTTGGTTACTTACTTTTTTTTTATTTAAATCTGGTTATAAAATTAAATCTTAAATGTCGCATTTAGTAAAAAATTATAAAAGAAAAAAAATCTCATTTAGTAAAGGTAAAGGCAGTTATCTATATACTGCAAAAGGTACAAAATTTTTGGATTTTGTTCAGGGTATAGCTGTTAATTGCTTGGGCCACTCAAATCCAAAACTGATACAAACTATTAATAACCAATCAAAAAAACTTTGGCATGTATCTAATGCTTTTCAAATTCCTGAGGGAGAGAAATTGGCAAAAAAATTATGCCGAAAAACTTTTGCTGATTATGTAATGTTTCAAAATAGTGGTGCAGAAGCAACAGAAGCAGCTATAAAAGTCGCAAGAAGATATTTTTATTCAATTGGAAAACCTCATAAAAATAGAATTTTATGTGTTAAAAATTCTTTTCATGGAAGAACGATAGCCGCGATTTTTGCTAGTGGCTCAAAAAAAATGACAGAGGGCTTTGGACCAAAAGTTTCAGGCTTTGACCATTTTGTTTTTGGCAATCATGAGTCTTTAAGAAAAAAAATTACTAAAAATACTGCAGCGATTATGATTGAAAGTATAATGGGAGAAGGAGGAATAAAAGTAATACCAGATTTTTGTCTAAGAGAATTAAGAAAACTTTGTAACAAAAAAAAAATATTGTTAATTGCTGACTCTGTACAAGACGGAGTGGGAAGATCGGGAGATTTTTTCGCATTTGAAAAATCAAAAATTAAGCCTGATATTGTGCCGATTGCTAAAGGTATAGGCGGAGGATTTCCAATTGGTGCAGTATTAATGACAAAAAAAGTCGCGAAAGCGATGACACCAGGTACACACGGTTCAACATTTGGAGGAAACCCTTTAGCTATGGCTGTTGGAAACACAATTATGGATATAGTTTCTAACAAGAAATTTTTAAATAATGTTAAGAAAGTATCAAAATATTTTTTTTCAAAATTAAATCAGTTAAAAGATAAACACCCTAATATTATAAAAGAAATTAGAGGAAGAGGTTTATTGATTGGTATACAACTATATAAAGATCAAACTAAGTTTATAAATAAATTGATGAATAATAGAATGTTAACTATACGCGCTGCTGAAAATGTTGTACGTATTTTGCCCCCACTTAATGTAAAAAAAAATGAGATTAATCAAGCATTAAAAATTATCAATAAAGTTTGTGAAGAACTAAAATGAAAAAAAATCATTTTATAAACTTGAGAGATATTCCAACAAAAGATCTTAGAAAAATTTTAGATGATGCAAAAAAAAGAAAAAATTTGAGAAAAAAGTTGAATACTCTTGATGTTGATAAGGGTGCGCCACTTAAAGGCAGATTATTAATTCAAATGTTTGAAAAATCTAGCTTGAGGACTCGTATTAGTTTTTATCTTGCAATCAGACAATTAGGTGGTAGTGCGTTAACTCTTAGACCAGACGAACTTCATCTTACAAAAGGAGCTGAGTCAATCGAAGATACTGCAAAAATTTTAAGCAATTATGCTGATATGTTTATGTTAAGAACTGATAATGATATTAAAATAAAAAATTTTGAAAAATTTTTAGATATACCTTTAATCAACGGACTTAGTCCCTCTTCGCACCCTACGCAAATTCTGTCTGATGTTTTTACAATTGAAGAGATAAAAAAAAAGAACATTTCAAAGTTGAAGATTTGTTGGATAGGTGACTACAATAATGTGCTAACTAGTTTAATTGAAGCTAGTCAAAAATTTTCTTTTAAATTAAAAATTGGATGTCCAAAAAAATATCAACCTAAAAAAAAAATATTGAATAATTATAAAAAATTGAATCCAAATCTTAAATTTTTTGATGAACCTAGAAATGCTGCAATTAACTCAGATGTTATTTTAACTGATAAAGTAATTTCGATGAATGATAAAACAAATAAAATTAAAAAACTCCGTGATTTTAAAAATTTCCGAGTTGACAATAAACTGATAAATTTAGCAAATAAAAATGTAATCTTGCTCCATTGTTTGCCTAGAGGAAAAGAGGTAGAGGAAAAAATTTTTAAAAGTAAAATGTCAAAAGTTTGGATACAAGCCAAAAATCGGATACATGTTCAAAAATCGATTTTGCTATATTGTATGAAAAAAATTTAACCTATTTTTTAAATTTATTTATTCATTTAATTTTTTAAAAAGACTTTTCCTAAGGAAGTGGCAAAGGATTATCAGATTTTTTATTCATATATATAATTACAGAAGCCCTATCTTTCTCTTTTCTTAAACCTGCGAAAGCCATTTTTGTACCTTTGATGTAAGCTTGAGGTTTAATTAGATATGAATTCATCTCCTCGAATGACCAATTTTTTCCATATGCAATCATTGCGTCAGAATATTTATAATCTGATATTGATGCAGCCTTTCTACCTAAAACTCCCCACAAATTTGGACCTATTTTATTTTTTCCATCTACGGCAATCATATGACACGCAGTACATTTTTTAAAAACTTTTTCACCGTGTTCTAAGTTACCTAATGATATTAAAGTCGCGATATCAACCTTTTGAGGTTCATCACTTTTTTCAACTGCCTCTACTTTTTCACTAGAAGTTTCTACTTCAACTTTAAACCCTGCAATTTCTGGTTTTTCTACATTAAAAATAACATTTGATAATTTTCCCAACCCAATTACTAGTAATGCCACCATTAAAATTGCAGCAATTATTTTATTAATTTCAAATGAATCCATTTTTTTATTTTTTTTGAGATATAACATGTTACTTATCAAAAAAGGTTAAAATTTACAAAAATTTTTTGCGTCTGTTGGCCGCATTAATGAATAACTTTTAAATGTCAAAAACAATTATACTTATACCTTCTCGATACTCTGCAAGGAGATTACCAGGAAAACCATTACTAAAGATAAAAAATTTACCTATAATTTCTCATGTAGTGAGAAAAGCAAAACAAGCAAAAGTTGGAAGAGTATATGTAGCAACGGATAGTATAAAAATTATGAAAGAAGTTCAAAGAGATAAAGGAAAAGTTATAATAACAAAAAAAAAACATAAAACAGGCACGGATAGAATATTTGAGGCATTCAAAAAGTTAAATGATACAAAAATTAGTTATATCATAAACCTTCAGGGCGATGAACCTGGTATTAACTTCAAAGACATTAGAAGACTTAATAAACTTATGAGGAAAAATAAATCTGAAATCGGCACAATCGCTACTCAAATTTATGATAAAAAAATTTTTTTAAAAAAAAGTGCTGTTAAAGTTGAAACTTATAACAAACTTAATTCAAATAACTTTCCTTTAGCAAAAAAGTTTGTTAGAAATGTTAGATACACTAAATCTAAAAATTATTATCACCATATGGGAATTTATGCATTTAGAGTTGACACTTTTAAAAAATTTGTCTCATTAAGTCGAACCACTAATGAAAAAAAATACAGTCTTGAACAATTAAGAGCAATTGATAACAAAATACCAATTAATGTATGTAAATCCAAAACTTTTAGTTTTGGTATAGATACTATAAAAGATTATATAAAAATGAAAAAAATTATTGAAAATAATAATTAAAATGAAAATTTTTTATCAAGGATTACCAGGAGCTTACTCACATTTAGCTGCTTTAGAAAATTATCCTAATGCAGAAATTATACCGTGCAAAACCTTTGATGAATGTTTTAATAAAGCAATTGAAAATCAAAATCATAAAATAATAATTCCAGAGTCTAACCGTATAACTGGAAATATTGGAATAGAGTATTTAATTTTCAAACACAGATTAAATATTTACGCAGAACATTTTCAAAAAGTTGAACATAATTTGTTAGCTCTCAAAGATTCAAAAATAAGTGATATTAGAGAAGTTTATTCGCATGCCCAAGCACTTTCACAATGTTCTAATTTCATTAAGAGAAATAGATTAACCGAGAATGTTCATGCTGATACTGCTGGTTCAGCTCAATTTGTATCATCATACAAAGATTTAAAAAAAGGAGCTATAGCTTCAAAATTAAGTGCAAAAATTTATGATTTAAAAATTTTAAAAAAAAATATTGAAAATGAAAAAGGAAATATTACAAGATTTTTAATAATGGGAAAATCTGTAAGTCAACCAGATATGAAAAAAAAAAGGTACATTACTTCTTTTTTATTTAAATTAAAAAGCAAACCTGCAGCGTTATATCAAGCATTAGGAGGATTTGCTATTAACGGTATAAATTTAACTAAACTACAAAGTTATCCTGAAAAAAACTCTTTTACCTCCTACTTTTTCTTGTGTGATTTAGACGGACATTTAGAAGATCCAAATGTTCAAAAGTCTTTAGAAGAATTAGGATTACATTGTCAAGATTTTCACGTTCTAGGTGTCTTTCCTGCAGATAAATTTCGTTTTAAATAAAAAAAAATACTTTTGTTGTAGATTAGGAATCATTACTGTTATAATAGTTTTGGAGGCTAGAGGTGGACTCTGCTTGAAATCGACCAGGTCTTAACAGAAGCAGTCGTAGAGACAGACGTTCAGGTTCTAGTCTCCTTTAAACTTATGAAAAATAAAAATTTAAATGTTTTGTCTTTAAAATATAGGCCCCAAACGTTTAAAGATTTAATTGGACAAGAAGTTGCATCAGAAACAATTCAGAATTCAATTAAATTAAACAAAGTGCCTAACGCATACCTTTTTTGTGGAATACGTGGAGTTGGTAAAACAACATTTGCAAGAATAATTTCAAAAGCTCTGAACTGTAAAAATGGTCTAGAAAAAATGTGTAGTGAAGTCAAATGTGACAATTGCAAGTCAATTTCGGAGTCAAATCATATTGATGTTTTAGAAATGGACGCAGCAAGCAAAACAGGTGTAGATGATGTGAGAGATCTAATTGAATTTTCACGTTACGGACCAAGTATAGCAAAATATAAAATTTTTATAATTGACGAGGTACATATGTTAAGCAAACAAGCTTTTAATGCTTTACTAAAAACCCTTGAAGAACCTCCCGAATATTTGAAATTTATTTTTGCTACGACCGAAATTAAAAAAATTCCGATAACAGTAATATCTAGATGTCAAAGATATGACTTGCAGAGAATAGATAATTTAAAATTATTTGAATTCTTAAAAAAAATAAAAGATTTAGAAAAAGGAAATATTGAAAATGATGTTTTACAAATGATTGTAAAGATTTCAGAGGGATCTGTCCGTGATAGTCTTTCACTTTTAGACCAGGCAATGTTAATGCAAAATAAAAATAAAAAACTTGGTTTTGAAGAGGCTAAAAAAATTTTCGGATTTTTAGATAAAAGCACTTTAATAGATCTTTTTGACAATTTATTCTCTGGAAATGAAGATAAAGTAATACAATTTTATAGATCGATTTATTCATCTGGAGTAGAGCCGAGAGTATTCATAAATGATTTCTTAGAAATTTTGTACTATTTGAAAAATATAAATTTTTTAAAAAAAGAAAGCACAAGCTTTTTATTAAATAGTGATGACTTTAGAAGATTAACTACAATGTCTAAAAAAATTGATGCAAAAGACTTACTTTTATTTTGGAATTTTACAATTAAAGTAACTGAAGAATTAAATATCGTTTCAAATCAAAATCTTTCAGTTGAAATGTTTTTAATTAGACTTTTACATATTAGAAAGAATGATGCGAAAGAAAAAAATGATGAAGACAGTGAAATGAATTTTATTAAGAAGGAAAGCTACCAATCATCAACCTTAAATGAAAAAACTATCGAGCAGATAAAAAACATTTCGCAAGAAGAAAAAGTTATTTCATCTGAAAAAAATGATAATGAGAAAAATAATTTATCAATTAAAAATTTTGATGATTTGCTTGAAGTTTGTACAAAAAAAAAGGAAATGATTTTGAAATATGAACTTGAAACTAACGTTAGATTAGTAAGCTTTATTGAAAAAAGAATTGAAATATCCTTTAATGAAAGTTTGAATAAAGATTTCGTCAAAATCTTATCAACTAAATTATATGAATGGACAAATCAAAGATGGATAATCACATTTTCATCAAAATCTGGAGAGACAACAATTAGAGAAAAGAAAAAAATAAATTTTGAAAAAAATTTAAAAGAAACTGAAGAAGAAGAATTTTATAAAAATCTTTCAACAAAATTTGAGGATATTGAGTTAGTTGAAATAAAGGAAAATAATAATGAATGATTTTAGTAAAATTTTAGATAAAGCAAAAGAGCTTGAGAACAAAATGAAGGAAAGTCAAAAAAAAATAAAATCAATTGAAGCTACTGGTATTTCAGGTGGTGGAGAGGTTAAAGTAACTTTAAATGGGGAAAATGAGATAGTAAATATTCATATTTCAAAAAACACACTCAATAATGAAGAGCAAAATGTTATTGAAGATCTGATTAAAGCTGCTCATAATAATGCCAAAGGGCAACTAAAAACTAAAACTGCTGAAGAAATTTCAAAAGTTACAGGTGGATTTGGTATTCCAGGTTTTAAGTGGCCGTTGTGATATGCAAAATATTCCAGAGATTGATGAATTGATAAAAGTTATTTCAAAGCTCCCAGGATTAGGTCCTAAGTCAGCGAAAAGAATAATTTTAAAACTAATCAACAATCGTGAAGAAATATTAAAACCTATGACAAAGACGATGTCAGAAGTTTTAAAGAATATATCTCGATGTACAAAATGTGGAACTTTAAAATCTTTAAGAAATGAATGTTCAAATTGCAGTCACAATAAGCAAAAAGTTGATAAAATTTGTGTTGTAGAAAATATTGCAGATCAATGGAGTATTCAAAACTCAAATGTTTATAACGGTTATTTCCATATTTTGGGTGGTACTATTGCGTCTTCACATGGAAGCAATAATGAAAACTTATTAATTGATTCTTTAATAGAAAGAGTAAAAACAAATGACATTAATGAGGTAATACTTGCTACCTCAGCAACTGTCGAGGGCCAGACAACTGCATTTTATATTCAAGATAGTCTCAAAAATTTGAATGTAAAAATATCACGATTAGCACAAGGACTGCCTATTGGTGGAGAACTAGAAACTTTAGATGATGGTACATTAATATCTGCTTTTAAGAACAGACATTTACTTAAATCTGAAGATAACTAACTTTTTTTAATTAATCGATTATGATGTAGAAGGGGTTCAGTATAACCTGATGGCTGCTCTAAACCTTTAAATATTAAATCACATGCAGCTTTGAAAGCAATTGAACTATCGAAATTATCACTCATTTTAACATAATTTTTATCATTTTTGTTTTGTTCATCGACTATTTTTGCCATTTGTTTCATTATTTCAATTACCTGCATTTTTGTGGTTATTCCATGGTGTATCCAATTTGCAATATGCTGGGATGAAATTCTTAAAGTAGCTCTATCTTCCATCAAGCCAACATTATTAATGTCTGGAACCTTAGAACACCCAATTCCTTGGTCAATCCACCTAACCACATATCCTAGTAATGTTTGGGCTGAATTTGAAATTTCGGAATTAATTTCATCAACAGACCAATTAGGTCTATCTGCAATTGGAATAGTTAGAAGATCATCCAATTTCGCTTGAGTTCTTGAGGACAATTTTTTTTGAATATCAAATACATTTACTTTATGATAGTGCAAAGCATGCAATGAGGCAGCTGTAGGTGACGGAACCCAAGCACAATTAGCGCCAGCATTCAAGTGACCAATTTTTTCTTCTAACATTTTTTTCATTTCATCTGGCGAAGCCCACATACCTTTTCCAATTTGAGCTTTTCCTGAAAATCCACATTTTAAACCTAAATCTACATTGTTATTTTCGTATGCTTGTATCCATTTAGATGATTTCATATCTCCCTTCTTAATCATCGGTCCTGCTTGCATTGATGTATGCATCTCATCACCTGTCCGATCAAGAAATCCAGTATTTTGAAAAACTATTCGATTAGAAAGAGCCCTAATACATTCTTTAAGATTAGCTGAAGTTCTTCTTTCTTCATCCATTAAACCTACTTTAATTGTATTAAGTCTTAATTTCAAAACTTTTTCAACTTTTGAAAAAATTAGATCGGTAAAAGCACATTCGTCGGGTCCATGCATTTTAGGTTTAACAATATAGATTGAACCAGTCCTTGAATTTCTTTTTTTTTGTAAGTCATGTAGTGCTGCTGCAGAAGTTATAAATGCATCCATAATACCTTCTGGCACTTCACTTCCATCTTTTAAAAGAATTGAAGGGTTAGTCATTAAATGTCCAACATTTCTTATCAAAA
>MDTA01142977.1_pt1 | contig 23464 bp, 25 predicted proteins | sample 811151 | NCBI WGS metagenome assembly MDTA01 (sample SAMN05326648, study PRJNA326480) | marine metagenome | isolation source: seawater | place: Indian Ocean: South | collected 2010
ATATCTCTTGTAATAATCTTTGTAGTCTTTAGAGTACTTAGAGTTCTTAAAATAATTTAGATTTATATAATTCTCTAATGACATTTTCAAAAAAAGAAGAATACCTTCGTCAAAAAGATAAAAAATTAAAAAAAATAATTGATACAAATGGTCATATTTTTTTTAAGCCAAATAAAAAAAATCAATTTGACACTCTTGTAGGCATAGTTATCTCACAATTTATATCTACAAAAGCAGCAAATTCTATTTATAAAAATATTAGAGAAAAATTTAATTCAGAATATTTAAATGAAAAACATTTTTGTGATAAAACAGTAAAAGAAATAAAAAAATTAGGTATAACTTCTAACAAAGCAAGAACAATTAAAGAGGTTTCCGAGCTTTTCTTAACAGAAAATATTGTTGATTTGTCAAAATTAAGTGAGCAAAAATTGAATGATAAATTATTGTCAATTTTTGGAATTGGACCATGGTCGATAAGCATGTTTGAAATTTTTTGTTTAGGAAGACAGGACGTCTTTTCTTCTAAGGATGCTGGATTAAGACTTGCAATGAATAAATCAGGTATGGTCGCAGTAGAAAGTAATTGGAAGTTATATGACGAATTTGCAAAAAAGTGGTCTCCTTACAGGACTACTGCATCTTTGCATCTATGGAAAAGTGTTGATTAGATCTTAATTTTTAAAGAAAATTAAAAAATAATGATACGTTGCTCAATGAACTTTTACATTAAAGATTGAATTAATAAAATTTACTAAATCTCTAAATATTTTAATAACAAATTTGATGATTCATTAATTGATAGTTTTTCGGTATCAATTTTTAAATCATAATCATCGGGAATATCATAATCTGTATGTAGACCTGTTATGTTTTTAACTTTCTTAAGCTGATCTGAATATAAATTTTTGGGATCTCTTTTTATACATTCTTTCAATGAAGCTTCTATATAAATTAATCTAAAGTTGTCTTGCTCAAATATGCTTCTTGCGAACTGCCGAGAAGATGCATTTGGAGATATTGTAGTTACAATAGGCATTACACCAGCATCAAAAAGTATTTTTGCAATATGAGCAATTCTTCTATTGTTTTCAATTCTGTCTTCATTTTTAAATCCTAGATCTTTATTTATACCTGATCTTATATTGTCACCATCTAAGATATAATATTTAATACCCCTCTTATCTAATTTTTTACCTAATGACTCTGCAATCGAAGACTTTCCTGAAGAAGGCAATCCTGTGAACCATAAGCATTTGTATTCAGATTGATTTAAATTTTGCAGGATTTTTTTATGTATAGTTCTTCCCTTATCTAGATTTTGAGTAATATATCCAAATCCACAAACCTCGTGAGTACTATTATCAATAATTAGCAATTGGGATAAAGCATAATTAGAATCAAATAAATCTATATGGACTTTTTCGTCCAGTTCAATTTGTAGACTTGATATAGAATTTTTATTTATTATTGTTGATTCAGATTTTGATACAAACCCTTTGACCAACTTGCTGTGAAATCTAAAAATGTAAGTCTTTTTTTTAACTAGATTATTATTACCACACCAAACAATTTTTGCTTTAAATGCATCTGAAACTAAATAATTATTTTTTTGTGAGACCAAAGAGTCCCCTTTTCTTACAGAAATTTCATCTTTTAATTCAATAGAGAGGTTTTTATAGTTTTTGCTAGTTTTAATTTTTTCAAATCCATAGTATATATTTTTTATTATTGACTCTTCTCCAGTGGATGTGTTAATCAATGTATCATTTACTGCAAATCTTATATTATTGTTTTCAACATAGTAAATTCTTTTACTTGTTGAATTATCAATAAACTTTACAATTGAAGATCCATTTGACTTATACTGTTTCTTGATTTTTAAATTTTCTAAAGTTTCAAGAAGTGTAAGGCCTTTGTAGTATCTTGTTTTTTTTGAGTATGTTGTCAAATTATCTCCATTTAGTGCAGAAACAGGAATTATCTCATCAATTTTTATATCGACTTCATTTAAATATTGATTGATATCTTTTGTAGCATTAGCAATATCTTCCTTGAGATAATTTAATTTATCGATTTTATTTAAACAGATAATTTTTTGTTTAATATTAGGAAACATACTTATTATCTCAAGATGTTTCTTTGTTTGATCTGTTACGCCTTTTGTGACATCAATAAGAATTAGTGCAGCATCAGCAAATGTAGCCGCATTTGCCATATTTTTAGTAAATTCCTTATGGCCTGGTGAATCAATTAAAGTAAACTGATTATTTCCCAAAGTAAAATATTTAAAAGCAATATCTATAGTGATACCTTGATTTTTTTCATCAATTAAACCATCAAGAAGAAGTGAATAATCAATGTCAACCTCTTTTTTTCTAAACTTGTTATTTAAGTTTTTAAGATACTCCGATTGATCATCGTATAAATTATTTGTTTCAAATATAAGCCTACCTAGTAGTGTTGATTTACCATCATCAACACTTCCACAGGTCATAACATTGATTAGGTTCATTAAAAATAACCCTCTCTTTTTTTAAGCTCCATACTTCCTAATTTGTCATAGTCTATTAATCGGCCACTTCTTTCCGAGTTATTTGAATTTTTTAACTCATTAATTATCTGCTTAACAGTCTTTGCGTTACTTACAATCCCACTTGTTAATGGATAGCAACCAAGTGTTCGAAACCTAACACTTATTTCTTTAACCTGATCTAATTCATTAAATTTATATCTATTGTCATCTAAAAATATAATTTGATCGTTAGACAAAACAACTTTTCTTTTTTTTGCATAATATAACGGAACAATTTCAATTGATTCAAAGTCTATATATTCCCAGATATTTAATTCGGTCCAATTAGACAGTGGAAAGACTCTAAATGATTCGTCTGGGTTTTTTACAGTATTAAACAAATACCATGGCTCAATCTTTTGGTTTTTAGGATCCCATTTATTATTTTTATCTCTAAAAGATAATACTTTTTCTTTCGATCTACTTGCTTCTTCATCTCTTCTAGCTCCACCATAAATAAAATCGTATCTTTTATCTTTCAACACTTTTTTTAATGCGTCTGTTTTCATTACATCTGTATAATTTGCATGATCAAACGGGTTGATATTATCTTTAATTCCCTCTTTGTTCTGGTGAACAAGACCTTTTAGATCATATTTTTTATAAATTTTATCTCTAAACTTGATCATTTCTTTAAATTTCCAGCCAGTATCAATATGTAAAAATGGGACAGGAACTTTTGCAGGAAAAAAAGCTTTTCTAAATAGTTGAAGTAATACTGATGAGTCTTTTCCAATTGAGTATAAAACAACAGGATTTTCAGAAAATGAATAAGTATCTCTGATAATAGATATTGCTTGTTCTTCCAAATCTTTTAAATGTTTTTTCAATTTATCTCTCCTTTTATCTCAATTCAGATTTATAAATTCCCTTTTTTGAGCCTTGATAGAAAATTGGTGGAAATAGCCACTTTACTTTAAGATCTAAATGTTTTATCTGATAGGCTAGCTCCCAGTCAGAAATCATATTAAATGGAAGTATATTTTTATATATTTTTGTAGCAGCCTTTTTTTTAATAAAGTATGCCTCTGCACAGTTTGTTGCAGGATGGTCAACATTAAAGTACTTTTCTCTTAAAATAAATTTTTTATTTAGCTTATTCATGATAAATTTTTTACTTATACCTTCACCAATAAATAACAAATCCCAGTCTTCTTTTTTGATTATTACATCTAGGAGTCTTTTTTTGTAGTTCTTTTTGAAAGTAAAAATATCATCTTCTACAATTAACGAAATATCATTTTTTCCGGTTGCACAGTTTTTAATCGCTTCAATATGTTTTAAAGTGCACGAGATTTCTGCATTATTTAATTTTCTGTATTCATTACCTCTTTCCCATAATCTAGATTTTTCTTTGTACTCATTCTCATCCATTGAATAAGTACCTGAAAGATCTGCATTGACAATATCTTCTTGATCAAATTGATTAATATAACTCAATCGAAAAATTTGATCATTGAAAATCTCATCGACAACCTTTTTTCTTTCTATTAATTTTGTGTAATGTATTACAAATACATCTAGAGGGTAATTATTATCTATAATAAATTTATTGTACTTTAAGATGTTTTAAAAAAATAATTATTAAAAAATATCGTATGATATATAGTTACATTGAGATCTTTATATGAATATACTTTACTGTTTTGATGAAAACTACAATAAACAAGCATTAATATCGATCTTTAGTTTACTTAATAATAATCAAGTCGATTTTGATTTTTACATAATTCATAATAATCCAGAATCATTCAAAAAAGAGTTAGCAATTTTAAATCATGGTACAAATATAAAATTTCATTTGTATCAATTTGTAAACAAAAATAACATTGAGCTTCCATTTACAAAAGAATCCCATGTTTCTGATGCGACATACTATCGGTTATTTTTTCAAGACTATTTACCCTCAAGTGTTAAAAATATTTTATATCTTGATGCAGATGTAATTTGTTTAAATAATATTGAAAGTATAGTTCAAAATACATTTAGAGATTTAAATCAATCAGATTACGTATTTGCTGCTAGTACAGTCGCAAAGAAAAAAGATAACAAAGAAATGTTTAAAAAACTAGATATAAATACAAAATACTTTAATGCAGGTGTAATGTTTGTGGAATACAATAAATGGATAGATAATGATTTATCAAATAAATTGCAAAATCATATTTCAACTATAAAAGATAAAATTATATGGTGGGATCAAGATGTGATGAATAATTATTTTGACGGTAATTATATGGAAATCAGTACGAATCTTAATTATATTTTAGGCCCTAGAACCAGAATTACTGATTTTGAAAAAATGAAAAAAAATATCTTTTTTCTACATTATGCAGGGAAAAATAAACCATGGAAAATTAAAGAATTTATTAATTATCAGTTTTCAATATATTTTCAAGACTACTGTTTGAAATTATTCCAAAATTATTTTTTTGAATTTAAAAGTAAAAAAAATCTTTTAGAAAATATCTTAAGGGGAACTCTAAACTTGAAAATATTTAAATTGAAAAAACCAATTATGTTCTATCGACTTTCAATACAAAGATTGTTCAAAAATGACTAAAGAAAAAATAAAAATACACTTTGTTGACTTTTGGCCTAATTTTATAAAAAATGACAACTATTTTTACCATTTATTACAATCTGAATTCAATGTTGTTTTGACCGATAACAATCCAGACCTACTCTTTTTTTCTGTTGATTATTCAAACAATAAAGAACATTTAAACTATCAAAACACCAATACAAAAAAAATTTTTTACACTGGAGAAAATATAGAACCAAATTATGAATATTGTGACGGATCTATTTCTTTTATTGGTAATGATATTGAAAAGAACTATCGCTTACCACTTTGGGCTTTACACATAAACTGGTTCGATGTTAAAAAAAATATAAAAAGAGACCAGTCGTACTTAATTGATAAAAAAGACTTATTGATCAACAAGACAAAGACAAGAATTAATAAAAATTTCTGTTCTTTTCTTGCAAGTAATCCTTCAGGGAAACGTTTAGAATTTATTCCAAAATTATTAGAAAAAAGAACAGTTGATTGTGGTGGAAAACTTTTTAATAACATAAATAAGGAAATAAAAGGAAGAGGAGACCAAAAATGGAAGATAAAATTTTTATCAAAATATAGATTTAATATAGCTTTTGAAAATGAAATAGGAGAAGGATATGTAACTGAAAAAATTATTCAACCAATGAGTGTACGAAGTATCCCGATTTATTGGGGCAGTAATTCTGTTTCAGAAGATTTCAACAAAAACTCGTTCATAAATTTAAATCAATTCCAAAATGATGATGAAGCAATAGACTTTATACTTAAATGTGAGACTGATAGAGATCTCTACGAAAGTATTTTTTTCGAACCTTGGTTTAAAGATAACGAAATTCCAAAATTTGTCGAGCCAAAAAATGTTTTAAATTTTATTAAAACAATTTTAAATTAATTTATATATTTTTGTGTAAAACAAATTCTCTAGTTTGATCATCATTCTTTAAATCAAATATTGCTATTTTTTTAAAATTTGTAAGTGATGTAAGTCCCCATCTCGATATTATGAATTCCGGCATCTCCCAATTCGGAATAGTTTTAAATGTTGGTCCATATGTATATGTCATAAATTCAGGAGAAGTTTTATAAATTTCGTACATGACCTCTTCAACACTTTTAAAAAACAGATCATACATCTTATAAATATATTCGTACTTGCCAAAAAAAAGAATATCACCTATGAGATTTGTTTTTGTACGGCCTATTTTGAATTTTTTAGCTATTTTATTTTGAATAATATTGTTTTGTAAATAAACACTTCTATCTTTTTCAAAAAATGGAGTAGATTGTAAATGGTATATTTCATCATTTAAGTCAACGTAGGAAAGGCCTGAAAGGTTTACATCAGGTCTAGTAATCAAAATAGCATCATATTTTTTTTCACTTTTAAATATTTCCTGAAGAATGTCTTTACGTTGAGTACTTTGAGCAATCAATCCAGTCAACATTCCTGGATTTTTAATACTGGGTCCTAAATCAGAATTATTTATTCTTTCAATAAGCTTATTAGTTTTTGGGATAATAATATCATTTTGATAATCATCAAAAGTGTTAATCGTAATCCTTTTCGGATTAAATTTTTTTTCAATAACATTTAAAACTTCATGAGCGTTTTCGCTATCGTACGTATATTCTGTCTTAACAGTTGAATAATTTTTTGATTTAACGTGTGATCCTATTACATCATAAGTGTTTATGTATGTGTCCAAATTAGTTGAATAATTTTTCAAAAAATTTATTGAAGATTGGATACAATTAAGAGGATTCATTCTGAGATGACCAGTTAAAGCTAAAGCAATTTTCATTTATTTTAACTTTTTAAATTATCAGAACAAATTCCAAAAGCAGATTGTTCATATCCAGCATTAATCGAAAAATTTAAATCTACAATTACTGATTTCTGACCAACAGATTTACCTGGAAATGTCCATATGAAACCATGACTCGTAATTGTATATTCATCATGTTCATGCCAGAAATAATTCAACTCACTGTTTGTATTACTTAAATAATTTAATGTATCAAAATCTTTACAATGTACCCAGATTTTATCTTTATTTTTTATTAACCACTCCATATTTACTGAATATTGCTCTAAATCATGTCCAAGATAGAATCTATTTTCTATAGAGTTAAATCGCAGATCTACCTCACAATCAAAATATCTTAGAGCTTCTTCAACATAGCTGGGTTTATTTTCATGTTTTGGATCTGCCCCTTTCAAATTTCCTCTATGAGATATGTATACATTTACCATTTAATCAATCTTATTTATTTTTAAAAGATAATCAGAGGTTGATTTATGTACATTTGGTAAAAATTTAAGAATTGAATCATATTGATCTTTTTTGTTTTTTAAAGCATGAGTTTTATTTGATAATATTAAATTAGCTAGAAATGATAAAAATATATCTCCAGCTCCTAAAACATTAATATTGCTATGTTGATCTTTTTTGTCTAACTCAAACTCAAAATAGTTGTCTCTCAGTCCTAATTTACTTCCAAATGCACTATGAATTAACACAATACCATCAAAATAATCAGTATAATTTTTAATGTCTGGAATGTCTTCATCAGAACTAACTAATAAATCAATATTGTTTAGTAAGTTTAGGTTTAATTTTTTACCTTTACATGTATCTGCAATATTATAGCTTTTTAGATTATCTAAAAATTTTGTTTCTAATAGCTCATTTAAGTAAAGTACTAGACTAATTTTGCTTTTTTGAATATCTGGAAAAAAAGTTTTCATGTTAAGAAGTGCATCGGAATATCTCTTTGAATTATCTCTATCAACATATATAAGTGCTTCTCCATATTGTGTTGGAGAGATATCAATTATTAGATCTGAATTAATATTTTTTAAAGCACGCCAAACATTTGCGATTCCACCAAAATTATATTCTTTTGAATTATCAAATATAGTATCTATTGTTAGATGTCCATAAACTGAGATATCGATTGCCATTTTCTAAAACTTATCTTTAAGATCCTCTGTGTACAAGTCATCAATAACGTCATCATATTTATATTCAAAAATTAAATTTAATCTTACAAGTTCCTCAATAAGATTTGAAATTAGATTATCGCCACCATTTTTTTGAAGAACAATACATTCTTTTTTTACTATTTCAGGGGCATCTTTTGGACAAAAAGAATATTTTAATTTTTTCATCAAGCCAATATCAAATATGTCATCACCCACAAAACAAACTTCTTCAATATTTACATTATGCTGACTTATAATTTCATCCAAGTATTCTGACTTATCTGAGTGTTTATCATCACTTCTGTTTACAATTACTTGAATATTTCTATTTTTTTCAATAAATTTATTGAATGGATCACCAGTAATTAATATTGTTTTTATTCCGACAACCTTTAATAGCTTAAGCGCTGTCCAATCTTTATCGCAAAATACTTTGCTAATAGTATTACCTTCTTTGTCATAATGTTTTTTTCCGTCGGTTAAAACACCATCTACATCAAGAATTAAGAGTTTGATTTTATTCATCAATTGCTTTTACGAGTCTTGTGTAATGTCTGCCACCATCAAAACTATTTAAATTTATTGCATTTAAAATTTCTTTCATACCATTTTCATCTACATATTTTGTAGGTATTGAAAAAAAATCACTACAGTTGTGTCTTATTGCATATTCTGCCGTGTAGCTATCAAAAACAAGAGTACTAATAAATTTTGATTTTTTATTTGCACCAATATTTACTCCTTGTCCTGTTCTACAGAATGATAAAGAATGAGTGGCCCTATTATTTTTAACTGAATTTACTGCTTCCTTTATATAGTCTGAATAATCACATGGCTTATTTACAAAAGTCCCTACATCAACGTAGTCAATTTTTAATTCTTTTAATAATTCTTTTGTTTTTTCTTTCAACTCAAATCCTGAGTGATCTGCAGACAAAACAAACGTCTTTGGCTTGAATGATTTAATTACTTTTTTTTCATAAAAGTTTAAGTTTTCAGGAGTACCAAGGACATACATCTTTTCCGTTTCAGTGGCTTCAACTCTAAGGTCATCTCTGATTAATAAATTGTACATTGGGGCGATATAAAATTCATTTTTTACCAACATATTGTTATCAATCATTTCTTTTGCATATTTTTGAAAAATATCTCCATTTTTAAAGTAATATAAACCAACATTTGCATTTTCAGATATCACTTCTTTTTCAGCCACCATCGTAGCTAAGCCATTATCATCTAACCTCACATAGCTATGATCAGGACTATTCGCAGTAAACGTCAATAAAAATCCATCTGCATCTAAACTAATTGATTCAGGATCAAACTGAGGTTTAAAGCTTACATCAGGAGTATATATTATCAATGGAAGGGTATTGTCAATATCTTCAGTCGCAAGATAGCAAGTTTCTAAAGCTCCTCTTGTAATGATATCAATTGTTTTAATTTTGATATCTTCTCCAAACTTTATTTTTAAAATATTATCTATATTGAAGTTAATTATATGATCTTTTCGAACAACAAATATTAAATTGCAATCAACTAAATTTATTGAGTCAAGCGAAAGATCAATGATTTGCTTATCACCTGCATGAATTAAAGGTTTAGGCATTGGGTATCCTGAGTCTATAAATCTTTGTGCCTTACCAGCAATGGGTAATAGTAAGTTATATTTTTTCATGTTTATCTTTGTAAACTAAGTTTATATTAACTGTTAACCTACATAAAAGCATTAATGAAAAGAGGAAAATGTACGTAAGTGATAAAAATAAATTTTTGTTTATTCATGTTCCAAAAACTGCAGGTACTTCTGTGCACAATTATCTGAAGGAATACTATAAAGACCTGTCCCCCGATCCTTTACCACCAATTCATCATATGAGGGCTAAAGATTATTTAAATTTTCATAAAAATAAATTTTCATATTTTAAATTTGCATTTGTAAGAAATCCTTTTTCACGGACTGTTTCAGCATATTTAGATTTCATAGAAAAAAGAAATAAAAACAATTTTGACAAAAGTAAATCTTTTTATATTCATAAGTTTAGATACAAAAACTTGAAATTTTATAATGCATTAACAATTAATGAAGTTACGGGTTTAAATGTAAAGTCAGAAGATTATGACAATTATCAAGATTATTGTGAAGCATTAACTCTCGGTACAAAAGAAAATATAACATTTTTAAAAATCAATAAAAACTCAAGTTTTACTGATTTTTGTAAAAATCTTATTGAGAGCAACTGGATAAAAGATATACATTTTTCACCTCAAACTTATTTTGTAAAGAATCAAGATGGTGAAATTATTGTCGACTACATAGGTAAATATGAAGAATTAGAAAATAGCTTAAACTATTTAAGAGAGAAGATAAATATACCTTTAAATATTAAGCACTTAAGAAAAAATAAAAAAAATTATGATTATAAAGATTTTTACACAAGTTATACAAAACAAATTATCCAAGAAATTTACTCCAATGATTTAAATGAATTTGAATATGAATTTTCAAATTAATCTTTTTATTTTGTTTCAAACAACAAAGTGAATAAAATTTAAAAAATGAATAATAAACAATGCATATTACTTTCTCATGTTTTTGTTGATCCAAAAGAGAAAAAGAAAAGATCAAAACTAAAATATATCGAATTTTCAGTAATGCATTATAAACAAAACAATCCAGATGCTTATATAATTCTCACCGGTCATGGTTTAATACCAAAAAAAGCGAAAAAGTACTGTGACTTTTTCTATTGGGAGGAAAATCTAGATTTAGATGAAATTGGTAAAGGTCATCCAAGATTTGTAAACATAGGTATAGATCATGCAATAAATAAGGGTTTTAAATATTTATTAAAATCAAGAGCTGATTCGGTTTGTTTAATACCTAATATTTTTGATTGGTGTGAAAAGCAGTTAAAGAAAAAAAAATATTTGGTCACTCAACAATCATTTAGAGAGCCTCCTAGACTTGGCGATTTGTTTATATTTGGAGAATTAAATTTTTTTAAGAAGTGCTGGGATACAACAAATTGGTATGAATTTAAATCAGGTTTAGAACCACATGCAAATAATTTTATAGGGTTGTCAAATTCAGATAACTTGGTTGACGCAATAAAAGATAAAGGGGTATTTGTTGATATTTTTAGGTTGAAATGGATTTGTTTTAGAGGCCCAGGAAATTGGAATATATTAAAAACCAAAAAGAAGCAAATTATTAGAAATAATTTAATTAGTTTTGAAAAATATTTGTGGGGTACTGCTGAAAACTGGCATGAATGGGATTCTGACGGTAATCTAATTAAATCCTTTGACAAAGAACTAATAACTGAGAAAGAAATATGAAGAAATATTTAAAGTCATATTATTTAAAGTATTTTTGTAGATTACCAAATAAACAGATAATTTATATAGACAGTACACCGGAACCAAGAAAATTTTTAAATTCTTTTGATGAATTGATGTGTTATTTGAATCCCATTGAAAAAAAATTAAGTAAGATAATAGTGCTATCAAAAATTCCAAAACAAAAAATATATGAACATAACAATTTTATGTTTTTTGATAAAAATAATTCTAAATTTAATTTTTTCAACCTAGATGATGAAAAGTATCAAAAGATAAAGTCATCTTTAAATAAGTACATAATTTTTAATGATAAGAATGAAGATGATAAAAAAAATTATATTGATTACAAAAAATATCACTTATCCCATAGTCTTAAAAAAGAATCTTCCAAATCCATCCATGTTTCAAATCAATTTATAAATAAAAAGAAAAAAGAAAAATTATCAAATCAAAATTATTTAGATTTATTTAAGGAAAGTAAAAGTAAGAGTATCCTATTGCTTGGCTCTGGTCCCAACTTATCAAAATTTAGATATGAAGACTTCTTAGATAGCGACGTAATGATATGTAACTCTTTGGTTAAGAATATAAATTTATTAGATATTCTAAAACCAAAATACGTAGTCTTTTCTGACCCAATTTTTCATGCTGGTCCCTCAAAATATGCTATTAAATTTCGAGAGGACTTATCAAAAGTAATTGATAAATATGACCCATTTATTATTTCAAATCTAAGAAATTCTCATATTTTTTCTTTTTACATTAAAAACTTGAACACAGACAAAACAATTTTTGTACCTGATTATGAAATAGGAAAGCTTAATTACAATTTAGACAAAAAATTTTTTGTAAATAGTACTAATAATATTTTAACTTTACTCATGCTTCCAGTTGCTTTTAATAACTATGAAAAAATTTTTTTTGCTGGTTTCGATGGCAAAAATCCAAAAAAAAATGATTACTTTTGGGATCATGATAAATCAGTTCAATATGAATCAGAACTTGAAGGTATAAAAACAATGCATCCAAATAACTTTAAGAGGGACTACGATGATTATTTCAGAGAACATAATAATGAACTAGATATATGGATTAAAAAAGCAAAAGAACAAAAAAAAGAACTTTATAATCTAACAGAATCTTTTACGTCTTTAAGATATTTAAATTAGAATTAACATTAGGAAAGAATGATAACTTCAACTTGTCCAAGGACAAATTACTCAATTGATAAATTTAGTCAATTTGCAAAAATTAAAAAAGAGAGATTTATAGAAACTTTTCCAAGAAATCAACATTTTACCTCTTCTGAGCTCATTGAAGTTTTAAAATCATCTAAAGTTGCAATTGTTGGTGATGACCAATTAGACAAAGTTTTTTTTGAAAAAAATAAAAGCTTAAACTTTGTAATAAAGTGGGGATCAGGAACAGATAACATTGATTATAAAGCTGCAAAAGCGAACAATGTTGAGATATTTAATACTCCAAATATATTAGGGAAATACGTTGCAGAATATGTAGTTGGATTGATAATTACAAATATCAGACGTATTAACGAATACAATAACGATTTAAAATTTTATAATTTATGGAATAAAAATTCTGGTTTTTCCTTATTTGAAAAGACAGTTGGAATTTTTGGTTTTGGAGATGTTGGTAAGGAGGTATATAAGTTACTAAAACCTTTCAATTGCAATGTTATTTATAACGACCTGAAGAAAAAAAATAATTACAGCGCAAGATATGTAAATAAAAAAGAATTAATACAGTCTTCTGATATTTTAATTCTTTCCGCATCCTCAAATCATGCAACAAATTTATTTATTGATAGAAATGAATTAAAACAACTTAAAGATAAGGTTCTCATAGTAAATATTGCAAGAGGTTCGTTAATAAGTCAAACTCAATTGTTTAAAGAATTAGAAAAAAGAGATTCTATAAGGTTATGCCTGGATGTGTTTATCGATGAGCCACCAAAACTAACTGACAATATCATTAAAAACAATAAGGTAATACTTACCCAACATAATGCTTCAAATAGTATTGAAGCTATAAATGCGGTAAATGAGCATATAATTAAATTACTAGAAAGAATATATAAATGATAAATGTACTTATAGGTTCAGCCTCTGGCATCGGAAGAGAAATTTATAAAATATATAAAAATAATGGATTAGATGTTTTAGGTATTGATAAAAAAGAAAGTAAATACACAGATTTAGTTTGTGACTTATCTAATGATCAGAATGTTGGAGACTTAATTGAAAAACTGAAGACTCTGAAGATTCAAACGCTAGTTTTTTGTGCAGGAATTCAATTAAGCAATAATGATGTAGATAAAATATTTAAAGTAAATGTTTTATCATTTTTGAAAATTTTGAATGACATTAATGATAATTTAAATAATTCAGTAATTTGTGGTATTTCGAGCATACATGCTGTTTCATCGAATGATGAAAATATTTCCTATGCATCTTCTAAGTCAGCACTTGAAACCACAGTCCGCGGTTTTGCTACAAATAAATCAAGTAATTCATTTTATATAATTAGGCTTGGTGCAACAAATACTGAATTGTTACATGCAAATGTAAAAGATCTAAACAAACTTGAAACTCAAATTCCTAGTGGAAAGATCTTTGATAAACATCAGGTTGCAAAACTTGTATTCATGCTAAACAAAGAATTTAAAGATTTATTAAACGGGTCAATTATTCAACTTGATAATGGAGTTTTATCAATGTTAAAGACCGAGTAGATACTTTTTTACTATTTCTAAATCTTCATACTCGTCTATATCTATAGATTCATTTTTATTCATTACAAAATAGTTTGATCGCTTTGAAATTCTATTATTCATATCTTTAAAATTTTCCTTAGAGAAAATATAAAAATTTGAATTTTCTTCATAAATCGGATCTAATTCTTGAGTTGGAATCAGTGTTTCAATGGAATGATTAATTTCAGTCTTATCTTTATTGTAAAATCTAGAATAATATTCATTTACTGAAAATAGTGGGATGCCATCTGTTTTAAATTGATTTAGGGCTTTTTGTATTGTATCACTTTTAATTAAAGGGTTAGTTACATGTGTCTGAATAACATATTCATTTTTAATGACATCTATATTGTTACTAATTAGATTATTGACGGATTCTTTTGGATCAGATAAAGATTTACTTCTTTTTATGAATTTTAAATTTGGAAATTCATGAGATATTCTGACTTTTACTTCATCCTGGTCGTAATCAACCAATATTTCCGTAATATCATTAATTTGAGTTAATGTATTCAAAATATAATAAAATAAAGGCTTTTTGTTTATTTCAAGAAAATTTTTGTTAACGACTCTCTCCGAATTTAACTTTATTGGTAAATAAGCTGTGAACATGATCTAATTGTAGAAATATGTATTTTTTAATATCTTGTATTGATTTAAATTAATCTTAATTTTTGGATCATTCTTTGTTTTACAAGCAAAATATTGAGCGGTATTTTTCATTAATCTATAAGCAAAAATATCTAAAAAACTACTTTTTGGAAATACCATGATTTTTCTGTTAGAGATATCATTACGACATTCAGAAATAAAAGAAAAAATTACTTCTGATAATTTTAGTTTAAAACCAAAAAATGAATTTAAGATTATTGCTTCTCTATAAAATCTGTTGTAAATGGTCTTATAATTTTCTTTGTGAAAGTGTGACACAATGCCATTTGGCTCATAAACAACATAAAAATTTTCATCTACGATTTTTTTTGTAAATATAATATCTTCACAACCACTTACATTTTCGTCAAAATTATTTTCTTTCCAAAACTCATACCTAAATGCTGAAAAACCATTATTCGAAAATATACTTTCTTTACTTTTTATTTTTTCATCTCCAAACCATGAATTTAAATGAACTGCTTCAGAAAGAGGGGTAAAATCATAACCAACTTGTTTTCCATAAACAAGACCAACTTCGTTATCTTCAAAGTTCATTAATATTCTTTCAAATGTATGGATATCATTTGGAAAACAATGAGCTGAAAGAGAAATAAGTATATCTTTATATTCTGAATTTTCAGCAGCTTTATTTAGTGCTCTTCCAAAAGAAAATTCTTTTGGATTAATTCTTAGAAACTTAAATTTAAAGTTAAATTTGTAGTCTTTTAAAAATTCTAAAGTCCCATCATTGCTTCCTGAATCGATAAGAACTACTTCAAAATTCTGAAATGTTTGGTTTTCAAGTTTTTTAAAAAGAATTTTTAAATTGTCTTTTTCATTTAAAGTTCTGATTAAGATTGAACATTGCATAAATTAAATTATTTCCACTGAATAAAATGTATTTATTTTCTCAGGACCCTTTCTTATCGATTTTTCCTTGATTGCTTTACTAAAATCTTTCTTTCCATTTGAACATGGTTCAATTACCACTACATTATGGTCGTACCATCCTCCCTGTGTTTGAAAAATCCAAAAAAACTCAAAAAAATCTTTATCATATGATATTTCTATACTATTTTTTTTGTCTGAAATAATTAACGAATTTTTTTTATTTTCTACATATGCGAAATCAAATTTTCCTGAATTTTTTTGTAAATGAAAAAAATTAATACTCTCATTTGATTTTAAAATATTTCCAAACTGGGTGTCAACTTTTTTGATTTTTCCAAAGTCTCCCTTAATATCCAATTCACAATCTAGTGGAATCGCAATATGCAACTTAAAAAGATAATATTCTTTGTGCAAAATATTTAAGTTATATGAAGTAATTAATTTTTTACCTTCTAGATAAATTAATTTGTTAATTTGTGAACCAGATTTTAAATCATCAGTTTTGAGATCAACTCTGTTGCTTGTTAAGTCTTTCACTATCCATTCATGGTTCCATAGTTCCCCATGGTCAAAACCTGAGCCCCAAGAAAAAATTTCTATAGCATCATTTGGATAGAGCTCTTCCCAACCACCCTGCCAGTTAATATCGTAATTGCTACCTTTAGGAACTTTTTTATTTTTGAGTTTAGGATTTTTCCAAACCCATTGTTTTTTAGTCTCTTTATTTATAAAAGAATCAATTCTTCCACCAAGTTCAGGAATAATATCTACTAACAAATATTTATTTTCAAGTCGAAGAGTTTCCATATATATAACTTACATGAATATTTCCTGATTTAATAAAGATATAATAAATTTGTGAACGAAAAAATTGAATTATTCAATAGTTAACATGAAAAATATTCTCCTTACAGGTGGTAGTAGTTATCTCGGAAATAATTTAATACAACGTTTAAAAAATTTAAATTTTTTTGCAATTGAAAATCGTACACAAATTGAAAATTATTCAAATTTAAAAATCTTAAATATAAAAGATTTAAATTCTAGGCATTTCACTGCTAGTTTAAAAATCGATACAGTTGCTCATTTAGCTTCGAAGTATTCAGGTAGTTCCAAGTCAATTGAAAATGAAAATTATGGTCTTGAAAAAGAGTTACTTAACTTTTCACTTGATTTAAACGTAAAAAACTTTATATTTGCTGGAAGTTATTTTCAAGATATTTTTCAAGAAAACCCAACTCCTTATACAATTTATAAAAATAAAATAGAAGAAATGATGAATGAATTTTCAATGATCTCTGATACAAAATTTATCTCATTTCATCTCGGAGATATTTATGGACCAGCCGACTTTAGAAAAAAACTCATTCCATACTTGTTAGAGAATGAAAACAATAATCAAATAGATTTTAATTCAGACGGTTATGGTGCATTTTCACCAATATATATTGATGATGTAATCAAGTCTATTTATCAAATAACAAAAAGTAATAATAAAAAATTTAGCATTGAATATTTATATTCTGAAGTAATGTATTTAAAGGAATTTTTAAAAAACTACAAATTGATAAGAAATAAAAATTTCCAATCTGTTTTTAATTCAAAAAATCAATCAATTTCATTTTTATCTCCAAGAAAAAATTTACCTACTTTTGAAACTTCTTTAGAGATAGGCTTGCTAAGTTTATGAAAAAAATACTCGTCACAGGTTCAAGTGGTTTTATTGGTAGGAAGTTTTTATCTTTATACAACAATGAATTCGATTTAATTGGTCTTGATACAAACTATTATTTGGGTTCTCAAGATTTTGATCAAAAAATAAATTTTATAAAAAAGGATATAAGAAATATTAATTCAAGTGACTTAAAGGGTGTTGATGTAATAGTTCATATGGCAGAATTATGTAATGATCCTTTAAGCGAATTAAACCCTCGTTTGACTTATGACATAAATGTAAATGCAACTCAAAAACTTTTAGAAATTGCGAAAGATTCTGTAAAGAAATTTATATACATGTCATCGTGTAGCGTTTACGGAAAATCATCAAATCAATTTGTTGATGAAAATTCTAATGTTGAAGGTCTTACTGAATATTCAAAAGCAAAAATAAATAATGAAAATTTTATTTTAAATAATAACTTTGACGATATGGAAATAATAATTCTTAGAAATGCAACTGTGTTTGGATCATCTGAAAATATAAGGCTTGATTTGGTTGTAAATAATTTAATTTATTTTGGACTGATAAATGGGAGAATTGAACTGCAATCAGATGGTACTCCACTTAGACCACTTATTCATGTACAAGATGTTTGCGGTATTATAAAAACCATTATAAGAAGTGACAAAAAATTTGATAAAGAAATATTTAATAATGGATCAACGTTAATGAATTATTCAGTAAAAGAAATTGCAAACAAAGTAGCTGACAGTCTTGGTATAGATGTAATTTTACCAAACAAAAAAGATATTGATCAGAGATCATATAGAGTAAATTTCGATAAACTAGAAAAATTTTTTCATTATGAATTTGTACATGATCTTGTTTCCGGGATTGAGGAAATAAAAAGCTTTATTGATAATAATAATGAATTTAATTACGGATTCCGATTACAAGTAATAAATAATTTGATTAAAGAAAAAAAACTAGATAAAGATTTGTACTGGGTTTAAAAGCCGTTTAAGTAGTTATCTATTTTTGAAAATAAATAATCTAACATTTCATCATTAATTCCCGGATAGACGCCGATCCAAAATGTATTTCTCATAACAAAGTCTGCATTTATTAAAGGCCCAATGGTTTTGAAATCTTTATTTTTATATGCTGGCTGCTTAACTAAATTTCCACCAAACATTAATCTTGTAGCAATACGATTTTCATTTAAGTATTTAACTAGTTCATCTCTTTTAAATGGTGCTTCTTCTTTTATACTTATTGCATAACCAAACCAACTAGGTTCAGTATTTTTTTCAGCACTATGTGGAACAAAATAATCTTCGTATTTTGTTATAAATTCATTTATTTTTTCCCAATTTTCCTTCCGTATTTTTATGAAATTTTCTAGTTTATCAAGTTGAGCTACCCCTATTGATGCTTGCAGATCCGTAGCCTTTAAATTGTAACCAATATTTGAATATGTAAATTTATGATCATAACCGTAAGGTAAATCTCCTAATTGCCAATCAAATCTTTTGTTACAAGTGTTATCATGACCACTTTTACACCAACAGTCACGACCCCAATCTCGAAATGAATCAATTTCTAATTTTAGTTTTGTACTATTTGTTAATATTGCTCCTCCTTCACCCATAGTTATATGATGTGCTGGATAAAAGCTTAATGTTGAGATGTCTCCAATAGTACCTGTGAAGATATTATCAATTTTGCTTCCGAGGGCATCGCAATTGTCTTCAATAAGCCACAAATTATTTTCTTCAGCAAATTTTTTAATTTTAATTGCATCAAAAGGATTACCAAGGGTATGTGCCATAAAGATAGCTTTAGTTTTTGGTGAGTAAGCGGACATTATTGATTCAAACGTTGGATTATAAGTCCCAATCTCACAGTCAACAAAAACAGGTTTTAAATTATTTTGAAAAATAGGATTTACTGTAGTTGGAAAACCCACTGCTGAAGTTATAACTTCATCTCCTGCACTTATTTTATTTTTTATTTTTGTTGAAGTAAGTGCAGAAAGTGCAACCAAGTTTGCAGATGATCCACTATTAACTAATCTTACATGTTTTACACCAATAAAGTCAGATAGTTTATTGCTAAATTCTTCGCTATAGTCTCCATCAGTAAGCCAAAATTCTAAACTTGCGTCAACCAGTTTTAAGATTTCATTTTCATCAAAAACTCTTCCATTTACTGGAATTGATGATATTTCAGGAATAAAATCATGCTTTTTGTGTTTTAGATTAAAAAATTCTTTAACGTTTTTATCAATTTCATTACGAACAGATTGAATTTTTTTTTCAATATCCATATTGAAATAATAGTCTTTTCTTAACTTTTTACTTAACTTCTTAACAATGTATTAAATTTATAAATAAGGCGTTTTAAAATTGACTGTCTTTGACCAAAGTATATTGGGTAATTTATATTTTTCCTATACCTAAAATAAAATTTTAATTTTTCCAGTTTTGTGTAGTTTCTTTTTCTTACTGAAAGAAAAGGGTATATAAACTGATCATCTTCAATTCCCTTGAAATAAGTTTCATCTTTAAAAATTATTTCAGTCCCATGTATTTTACTTAAAACACTTAAAATGCTTTGGTCATTACGGTTTTCTATAAAATCTTTAATTTGATCTTTCTCATCGTAATCATGCGTAATAAGTTTTCTATTTGTTTCAATTAGTTTTTCAAACTCATTGAAAATTGTTAATGATACATCATTTTTGATTAAACCAAAATGATTTGCGATAAGCTGTTTAGTATTTGTAATATCTTCATTGTCTATTACATTGAAATATTGAAATATTTCTTTTGTAGTCCATTTTTTTTCTAAAAAGTAATTTGTATGCACATCTAAATGTCCTACTGAAAATCTTAAGTTTCCAGAGTCAGAATCATTAATGATTTGTGTATATTCATTTAATCTTTTTATACCGTTGATATTAAAACTTGAACCTGCACTTGAATAGTAAACCAAATCATTTTTATTAATTTTTTCAAGTAATCTTTTTATAATTTCATACTTCCATATCCAATAGCCTCCTCCCCTATTAAGAGTTAAGAAATCTGAATGTGTTTTTCTAAATTTATCACTCAAATCTTCTGGCCCCATCGAGATAGCGTGATCAAAGTAACCAGATCTATTTACAAGATTTATTAAATGTTTTTTTTGAAGTTGAAATTGTTTTGAGCCATAAGTAATAAAATATCTCTTTTGTTTCATTGTTTTAAGTCTATTACACCATCAAGTAGAGCTTCTTCAAGCCTCTCTAAATCTCTTATTGTATCGACACACTGCCAAAACCCATTATGTTTAAATGCTGCTAGATTTTTTGATCTAGAAATCTTTTCTAATGGCTCTTTTTCGAATACTGTCGAGTCATTGTCAATAAAATCTATAATTTTTCTATTAATCACAAAAAATCCACCATTTATCCAACCTTCAGATGTTTGAGGTTTTTCTTCAAACTTAGTTACTATGTTTTTGCTAATTTCTAGACTACCAAATCTTGCTGGAGGCCTTACAGCAGTTACAGTTGCTAATAATGATTGACTTAAGTGAAAGTTATATAAATCTTTTATATTTATATTGCTGACACCATCTCCGTAAGTTAAAAAGAAATGGTCATCATTAAAGTTATCTAATGCTCTAATGATCCTTCCACCGGTCATTGTATTTTCTCCGGTATTTAAGATTGTCAAATTTACCTGATCACTAAATCTGAATATATTATTTTTTTTATCGATTAATTTGTACATTTTATTACAAAATTCAATAAAAGAATCTTGCTTGTAACCTGAAAGAACACAAACCTCCGAAACACCATATTTTTCATACTGATTAATTATGTGTACAAATAATGGTATCCCATTAGCTTTGATCATAGGTTTAGGTATTCTCGAGGTGTGTTCTTTAATTCTTGTACCTTTACCACCAGCAAGAATCAGGGCTCTTAACATATCTTAATTATACAAATTAAAAATTCATTACTAATTTTTAATATATTAAAATAACATCATTAAAAAAATTAATTATTCAAAATCTATTACCTCTCTCAGAGGAATTTCAGTTTTAGGCGTACTTTTATACCACTCAAAATATGAACTATTTAGTGGAGGATTTCTTGGTGTCGACGTTTTTTTTGTAATAAGTGGATACTTAATTGGCAATATAATTTTTTCAGATTTAAAAAAAACTAATTTTAGTTTTTCAAAGTTTTACTCAAGAAGAGTCCGAAGGCTTTTTCCAGCACTCTTGTCTACAATTTTTTTTACATATCTTATAAACTATAATCTCTTATTACCTGAAGATTTCAATGCACTAAAAGAATCACTCCTATACATTATTTCGTTTACAGGAAATATTTATTTTTGGCAAAATACTGATTATTTTTCTCCAGAGACAGACACACTACCGCTTTCACATTTGTGGTCACTTGGAGTAGAGGAGCAGTTTTATTTGTTATTTCCAGTCATCATATTTTTTATTTTTAGAATCAATTGGTTGAAGACAAATATTAAATACATTTTATTTCTTGGTATAGTTTTAAGTTTTTCATACTCAACTTTAGATTTTTACAACCTTCCTTTTGCATGCCCATCTTCAAACTGTATTGAAGTTACAAATTTTTATTGGCTACATACACGACTTTGGGAGCTATTAATCGGTGTTTCTTTAAATTTTCTATCGCCAATAAAAAATTTTCAACCCCAAATATTTGTAGCAAGTGTAGTAATTATTCTCGGAAGTTTTATATATTTCAGTTCATCTCTAAAACATCCTGGATTGGGAACGTTACCAACAATTTTTGGAACTTCCATTTTTGTTATGTCATCAAAAAACTATGATAAGAATTTTATAAGCAATTCTAAAGTTTTATTTTTCCTGGGAAAAATTAGTTACAGCTTGTACTTAATTCATTTTCCGATTTTTGTTATAAAAAACTATTTTGACTTGTCGTTAAATATTTTCTATGATTTTGATTTATTGCCAATTTTATTAATAATAATTTCAATAGTTTTAAGTTTTGCTAATTGGAAATACATTGAGGAGCCATTTAGAGATACAGGTACTATTTCAAATTATAAATTTAAAATATATATCTTAGCTTTTCTAGGTATAGTTTTAGTTTTAATATCGCCTTTAGTTCCAACTAGGAAATTAAATCCAATTTATGAAAACTATGTTTTTGATACCGATTTTCAAATAAAAAAAGATTGCTTTTTTGAATTTTTACCTGATGATTTATCAAAAATTGATAACTGTATGTTACAAAAAAAAGAAAAGAAAAATATATTAGTAATTGGTTCGAGCTTGGCTCAAAATATTTATAAAGGTTTTTCAGAAGTAAACGATGAGCAATACAACTTTAGCTATATTTCAGTTACCGGTTGTCCGCCATTTCTAGATTATAAAAAATTAAAGATAGAAAACTATAATACCGGCAAATGTGAAAAAATATACAACCATCTTTCAGGAGAACTAAAAAAAGACATAGATAATTATTCTAAAATTTTAATTATCTACAATTGGTCCGAATTAGTTAATGAAAAAAGTATTTTTCCAGAGGAGTCCGAAAAGCAGATATTAGAGAATATTAAATTAAACTTCAAAGAAGATAAATTTTTAATCATTGGACAACATATAGTCTTTAAAAATAGACTAGATGTATCGATTTTAAGAGAAGTGAATTTTAAAAATTCTATTGAGCAGTACAATAATATTTATCTTGATGAAAGTATTTTTTACGCTGAAAATATAATGAACGATATATCGCTTAATAATAAAATTGATTACTTTTCAGTTCTAGATTTATATTGTAGTAAAAATAAATGCAAGATCTTTGAAGCTTTAAATGGAAAAAATTATTTTGTCAGTCCAGACAATTTACATATTAGTGATTATTTTTCTAAGAGTTTGGCTAAAGAAATTTTAAAATTTATAAAGTAATAATATAAATATGTTTTCAGAGATTAGATCTGAATAAACAAATTCAT
>MDTA01175968.1_pt1 | contig 23456 bp, 20 predicted proteins | sample 811151 | NCBI WGS metagenome assembly MDTA01 (sample SAMN05326648, study PRJNA326480) | marine metagenome | isolation source: seawater | place: Indian Ocean: South | collected 2010
GTGAGGTAAGAGCTCACCGGTTTTTTGGTAACAAAAAACGCATGGTAAACCCCACTGGGAGCAAGGTTAAATAGAGAAGACGTTGCATTTAATTGCTAAAAACAGTCTTTAGTTGGTCTTCTGGGTTAACCGCTTGAGCTTAAGTGTGAACTTAAGTCTAGAGAAATGACATCTTCAATGACAGAACCCGGCTTACAGACTATCTGGCTTAAAACCCCAAAAAAAATCGTTCCACTTTTGTACTTATATGTAATTACAAAATTATTGACTATTTTCTAAAAACCCATACTATCCCAGAATATCCCATTATGGAGGGTGATTTGAAAAAGAATAAATTTAAAGGTTTTTTTAGAAAATATGTTTTTATCAACTTACGAAAACAATATAGACAAGAAAGGTCGGGTTTCTGTGCCAGCGAATTTTAGGTCACACTTAAATTCTTTAGGTTACAATGGTTTTATTTGTTATCCTTCTTTTAATAGTTCAGCATTAGAGGCCTGTTCTCAAGAGAGAATTGAAAAATTATCGAATACAATTGACTCCCTAAATCCATTCGAAGAAAAAAGAGATTATTTTGCGGTATCAGTTTTATCTGAAAGCGAAAACTTACAATTTGATACAGAAGGAAGAGTGTCTATATCTGAAAATCATCTAAATCATGCTAAAATAAAAAATAGTGTTTTATTTGTTGGTCTTGGGAAAACTTTTCAGATCTGGAATCCGAAAAATTTTGAGAGATTTAAATTAGAGGCTAGAAAAAAAGCTTACAAAAATAGATCAAATCTTAAATGGGAAAATAAACAGAAAGGAGAGATGCAATGAGTATAAATGTTGGCGGAGGTGAACTTAGAGAATTAAAACCAAGAATTTTAGTTATTGGTGTTGGGGGTGCAGGTGGAAACGCAATTAATGCCATGATTGAGTCCGGAATGCAAGGAGTAGAGTTTGTTGCAGTCAATACTGATGCTCAAGATCTTAAAATGAGCAAGGCTGATGCAAAAATTCAAATTGGAATGAATTTAACAAAAGGACTTGGAGCTGGAGCTAAACATGATATTGGTCAAGCTGCTGCAGATGAGTCTATAAATGAAATAGTTAATTATATTCAAGGAAGTAATATGGTTTTCATAGCTTCTGGAATGGGAGGCGGCACTGGGACTGGTGCATCACACGTTATAGCAAAGGCTGCAAGAGAGATGAATATTTTGACCGTGGGAGTAACAACTTTACCATTTGCTTATGAGGGGCCAAAAAGAATGAGAAGAGCAAATGCAGGTTTAGAAGAATTGAAAAGACATTTAGATACAACAATAGTAGTTCCAAATCAAAATCTTTTTAAAATAGCAAACGAAGCAACAGGTTTTGAAGAATCTTTCAGTCTATCAAACGATGTTTTAAAACACGGTGTTCAAGGAATAACTGATTTAATGGTAAGGCCCGGTATGATCAATCTAGATTTTGCTGATGTTGAAACCATTATGAGTGCAAGTGGAAAAGCGATGATGGGCACTGGGGAAGCCGAGGGAGAAAACAGAGCAATGGCTGCTACTGAGTTAGCTTTAAATAATCCATTAATCGATGAGTATACACTACAAGGAGCTAAAGGGTTACTTGTTAATATTACCGGTGGAAGTGACATAAAACTTTTTGAAGTTGATGCTGCTGTCAACAAAATAAGAGCTGAGGTTGACCCAGAAGCTGAATTGATTTTCGGTGCAATTAAAGATGAAAACATGAATGGAAAAATTAGAGTTTCAATCGTGGCTACTTCTTTAAAAGGATCTAATATTGCACCTGATCCTAGACCAGTTTTTAATGTAGTTAACGGTTCAAATAGTCGAAATAGTAATTTTTCAGATAATTTGTTTTCAAAAAATAACTTAGAGCAAAATATAGTTTCTTCTATAGACGGGGCGAATGCCTTAAAATTAGATGAAAGCTTTGAAGTAAAAAATAGCGAGGAACAAAATGCTGTAATTGATAGTTTTGAAAGTAGTGAGGAAAATAAAATTGCAGAAGAATCTTTAAGCAATTCAAATTCTATAAATGAGATACCCGCCGGTGTATCAATTGAGAGCGCATCATACATGGAAAATAATACAAACTTAAATGTCTCAGAAACATTAAATCAAAAACTAGCTGATAACGATTTTAAAGATGAGGAATATACCCCAAAACTTTTCTCAGAAGATCAAAGCCACGTTAAATCTGAAATAAATGAAAAAATTGAAAATAATGAAAATGAAGAGTTATTTGATCAAGATACGAATGAGGATGAGGATTTTGAAATCCCTGCATTCTTAAGAAGACAAAAGTTTTAATGATTAAATTAGAATTTAATGAAAACTCAAAAATCATCACTGGAATTTTCCCATTTTCCAGTGATGTTGGGTGAAGTTATACAAATCTCATCTCCTTCAAATGGAGGTTTTTTTCTAGACTGCACATTTGGAGGAGGTAACTACACAAAAGCGCTACTTAAATTTCCAAACACCAAAGTTGTTGGTATTGATAGAGATAATTCAATAGTAAAATTGGCAAATCAGCTGAAAAATAAATTTAATAATAGATTTGAATTTTTTCAAATAAAATTTAGTCAAATCGATAAAGTATTGAAAGATAATGTAGATACAATTATTTTTGATCTAGGACTTTCATCTATTCAGTTAAATAATTTGAAGAGAGGTTTTTCTTTTAAATCAAAAGATAAACTAGATATGACAATGGGTTTAACTGAATTATCTGCACAAGAAGTAATCAATAATTTTAGCGAACTGAAATTAAAATCTATAATCAAAATATTAGGAGAGGAACAAGAAGCTTCAAAAATTGCAAAAAATATTGTCAAAGAGAGATCTGAAAAAAAAATTACCAGAGTTGATCAATTAGTAAAAATTATTGAAAAAAGTAAAAGAAAAAATTTTTCCTCAAAAAAAAATCCTTGCACAAAAACTTTTCAAGCTTTAAGAATTTTTGTTAATAAAGAAATTTCAGAATTAATTAACGGTATTATACTTGCTACAAAGTTATTAAAACCAGGAGGAAAAATTCTTATAATAAGTTTTCACTCTATTGAGGATAAAATTGTAAAATTTTTTTTTAGCAACTACTCAAAAAATAAATCGAAACCATCAAGATATTTTCCTGAAGAGAAAAGTAACGACTCTTTTTTATTTGAAAAATATGATAAGAAAGTAATCAAACCCTCTAAAAAAGAAATTTTAGAAAACAATCCATCTCGTTCAGCAAAATTAAGATATGCAATTAGAAGTAAAAATAAATTTACAATACCAACTGAAATGTTTCAAAAGTTTAAAAAATATTTAGATATAGGGGCATAAAATGTTTAAAATAAAAATTTTAATTTCAATGATAATATTTTCATTCTTATTAATTGGTACATCTTTAATAAAAAACAAGACTAGAGAAATTGAAAAAAAAATTTTTAGTTTAAATAAGATAGTTCAATTTAAAGAAAAAGATTTTAATGAGTCTTACCTTGATTTTTCATATTTAACTTCACCAGCTATTATTGAAAATAAGATAAACGAAGATAGTGATACCCAATATTTTCCAATGGATTACTCAAAAATATTTTTAAGTATTTCAAGTTACAATGATCTTGAAAATAAATTTGTAATTCAAAATTATCATAATGAAAAAATCCAAAAAAGATAAAAATTTCCACATAAATCAAAAAAGTTTTTATTTTGAAGATTATTTAGAGACAAATAAAAAAAATAAATTTTCAAAAAAGGATAACATTTTTCATGATAGAATATATTTACTCTTTTTCTTATTTGTTTCGCTCATATTAATTTTTAGTATCAAGATTATTCATGTTTCCCTAAATAAAATTATGATATTCGATTATGAAAACTCTGCAAAAAAATTTACCCTACTTAGACGAGATATCGTCGACAGAAATGGTACATTGATCTCAAGAAATGTAAGATCTTATCATGCAGCTATCAACCCAAGTTTAATAAATAACAAAGATAACTTTTTAATAAAATTAAGATTAAATTTTCCAGAATTGTCTACAGAGGAAATAAAAACACAATTAGATAAAGGGAAATATTTCTATTTAAAAAAACGTTTAAATCAAAATGAAAAAGAAACTCTCTGGAAATTAGGAGAAAAAGGTTTAATTTTTGAGCCTTTTCAATCTAGAATTTATACTCACTCAAATTTATTCAGCCACTTAATTGGTCAGGTAGATTATGATAATTACGGTGTTTCAGGAGTTGAAAAATATTTTGATAGAGAACTGAAAGATGAAAAACTAATTAAACAGCCATTAATACTAACTTTAGATACTAATATTCAACACATAATTAATAAAGAAATGAGTCAATCATTGAATACATTTAAGGCAACAGGAGGAGGGGCGCTACTTATGAATGTTGAAAATGGAGATATACTTTCTTTAGTTTCACTACCTGACTTCGATATAAATAAAAGAGCTGAGATAACAGATAAAAAATATATGAATAAAATAACAAAAGGTGTTTATGAGCTTGGATCTATTTTTAAAACTTTTACAATTGCTCTAGCCTTAGATAATAACATTTTCACTGCAGAAACTCTTATTAAAAATATTCCTAGATCAATTAAATGTGCTCGGCATACAATTTCAGATATAAAAGAATTTCCAAAAAATTTATCTGTAGAAGAGATCTTAATTAGATCATCCAATATAGGAACCTTGCTTATTGCTAGAGAAATAGGAGAGGAAAAGTTTAAAGATTTCATCAAGACTTCTGGCCTTCTACAGAGTCCATCATTACAACTAGAAGAATTAGGCAATCCAATCAATTTTGATTGGAATAAATGTAAATTAGAAACTATTTCTTTTGGACACGGAATTACTACTACTCCACTACAAGCAACTACCATCTATGCATCTTTATCTAATGGTGGAAAATTAATTAAGCCAAACTTAATAAAACAAAATTATGAAACAAAATTTGAGAGAATAATTTCAAAAGAAACAAGCAAAACTATTAACTCAATTTTGAGAAAAGTGGTTACCGATAAAGAGGGCACTGCAAGTCTCGCAGATATCAACGGTTATCACGTAGGCGGAAAAACTGGCACTTCACAAAATTATACAAATGAAAATGAAAATTTAAATACTTTTATATCTATCTTTCCAGCTAATAAGCCTAAATATGCTTTATTAATAATGCTAGAAAATCCGCAAGTAGCAAAAGATTTAATTTACAACTATAGAGGTATAAAAATAAAAGGCACAAGAAATGAGGCTGGATGGAACGTTGTATATACTGCCGGCAAAATAATAAAAAAAATTGGGCCAATTTTGGCCATAAATAATAAAGATTTTGATTATCAATATGTTGTTGAAAAAAATAATTAAAGATCTCTCAGAAGAAAAAAAAAAAATTGATATTAAGGGGCTAAGTGTTAATAGCAAAAAAATAAAAAAGGGATTCATTTTTTTTGCTATCAAAGGAAAAAAATTTAATGGAGAGAAATTTATAGATGAAGCAATTAAAAATGGAGCGGTGGTAGTAGTATGTTCAAAAAATTGTGCATATAAAAATAATAAAATTCAAGTTATCAAAACATCAAATGTTAGACATTTTTTAAGTAAAAGTTGTTCAAAATTTTACAGATTAAAACCTAAAAATATAATAGCTGTTACTGGTACAAACGGCAAAACTTCGATAGCTGAATTATTTTATCAAATATTAAGTATTAATAAAAAATCCGTAGCGTCTATAGGCACATTAGGAATAAAATATAAGGGTAAAATAATAGATACTAATTTAACCTCACCAGACACTGTAACGCTTCACAGAGAACTCGAAAAAATAAAAAAAAATAAAATTGACAATGTTATCATTGAGGCTTCGAGTCATGGTCTTCACCAAAATAGACTTGATCATCTTAATTTTAAAGCTGGAATTTTTACTAATTTAAGTCAGGATCACTTGGATTACCATAAGACAATGAAGAATTATTTTAATGCTAAATTAATATTATTTAAAAAAATTCTTAAACCAAGAAGAAAAATAATATGTAACAAAAATATCAAAGAGTTTTCAGTTTTAAAAAAAATATCTAAAAAACAAAATTTAAATTTAATAGATGTCAATATTTTAAAAGATAAGCTTAATAAATTTAAAGTAAAAAAATTCAGTGAGTTTCAATTAGAAAATCTTTCAATGGCAATTGCAGCAGCAAAATTATCTAATTTGAAAGAAAAGAAAATTTTTAAATCTATAGATAAAATAGGCCCAGTTAATGGTAGAGAAGAACTAGTAAAAATATTTCCTAACAATATAAAAATATTTGTCGATTTTGCTCACACTCCTGATGCATTATTAAAAGTTATTAAAAGTTTAAAAGGTTTATACGGTGAAAATATTTCCTTGGTATTCGGATGTGGCGGAGATAGAGACACAAAAAAAAGACCATTAATGGCAAAAATAGCTAGTTTAAATTGTAAAAAAATTTATGTAACTGACGATAACCCTAGGAATGAAAATCCAGCAAAGATAAGAGGAGAAATTGTTAATAATATTAAAAATAAAAATTGTTTTAATATAGGCGATAGGTCCAAGGCCATTTCTTATGCAATTCAAAATGCTGATCCTAATGAAATAATTCTAATTGCAGGAAAAGGACATGAGACTAAACAAATTTACAAAAACAAAATAGTAAATATTTCAGATAAAAATATAGTGATAAGGAATAAACAAAAAATTAAAAAAATTTCAGATAGAGATTTAAATTTTTTACAAAATTTTAAAATTTTACAAAAAATAAAAAAAAATCCAAAGATAAAAAACTTTCACGGAATAGCAATAGACTCTAGAGAAGTAAAGAAAAACAATTTGTTTCTAACGATTAAAGGAAAAAATAATGATGGAAATAATTTTATTAAAGCAGCATTAAAAAAAGGAGCTAAATATATTATTTCTTCGAAGAAAGTAAATAAATTCAAAGAAAAATTAATAAAAGTTGACAGTGAGATAAACTTCTTAAATACTTATGCTTCTTTAAAAAGAAAAGAGTCAAAAGCGAAAATTTTTGCTATTACTGGCAGTGCAGGTAAAACGTCTTTAAAAAATCTAACGAAAGACATACTTCAAAATTTTGGTGAAACATTTTGTTCTCCAAAATCTTACAACAATCATTTTGGTGTACCGCTTAGCTTATCTCATTTAAACATTAGGCATAAATACGGAGTATTCGAAGTTGGAATGAGTAAATCTGGTGAAATTAATAAACTATCAAAATTAATTAAACCGCATGTAGGAATAATCACAAACATTGGAGAGGCTCATATTGAAAATTTTAAAAATTTAAAAGGTATCGCAGATGCTAAAGGTGAAATTATTAATAACATTATAAAAGGGGGTACCATTATTTTGAATCGAGATGACAAATTTTTCAATTACTTAAAAAGAAAAGCTAGGATTAAAAAATTAAAGATAGTATCTTTTGGAATAAATAAAAATTCTGATGTTTTTCCAATTTCTATAAAAACTAACAAAAAAAACACAAATCTTAAAATCAAAGTTATCAATCAAGTATTTAATTTTACTATTAAAAATATAAACATTCATAATGTTTTATCTTCATTAGCATTATTAAAAGTATTAAAATTACAAATCAAAAAAGTCTCTAAATACTTTAAAAATTACGAACCCACAGAGGGAAGAGGTAAAGTGCATTATGTCAAAAGATATAACAAAACTTTTAGATTAATTGATGAAAGCTATAACGCTAATCCAGTTTCAGTAAAAAATGCAATCAAAAATTTTAAAGCAATAAAAAAACAAAATTTTAAAAAGTATTTATTACTTGGTGATATGCTTGAACTCGGCAAAAAATCAGAAACACTCCATAAACATTTATCTAAAGTTATTAACAATTCAGATATAGATAAAGTTTTTATTAAAGGTAATAAAACCCTTATTACTTATAAGAATATTGATAAAGAAAAGCGAGGTAACATTTTTCAACATGAAGAAGATGTAGATTTTACTTTAAATAATATTATAGCTAATAAGGATTATTTAATGATTAAAGGATCAAACGCAACAGGATTAAATAATTTAAGTAAAAGGATAATAAAGGGTTAATAATGCTATTTCATTTTTTTACATCACTTGTAGAGCAATATTCATTTTTAAATGTATTTAAATACCTAACTTTTAGAACTGGACTAGCTGTGATGACTTCCTTGGTAATTGTATTTATAATTGGAGGTCCTTTAATAAAACTATTTTCAGAAAAAATGATTTCAGGTCCGATAAGACAAGACGGTCCTATAGATCATATAGTAAAAAAATCTGGTACACCAACTATGGGGGGTGTAATTATTATAATTGGAATAATCTCTAGTACAATACTTTGGGCAGATTTAACTAATATTTATGTTTGGGCTTTAATTTTTGTTTCTTTGAGTCTAGGCGCTTTAGGACTTTTAGATGATACTTTAAAAATTAAATTAAAAAACTCAAGTGGACTAAAATCCAAATATAAATTTACAGGTCAACTTGTGATTGGTATTATTACTCTTTTCATATTGATTGAATTTTCAAATCACGAATATTTAACTGAGCTTTATTTCCATTTTTTTAAAAATCTTGTTTTAGAAATGGGTTTATTTTTTATTCCATTTGCTTTGTTTGTTATAATAGGAGCATCAAATGCTGTAAATTTGACTGATGGACTTGATGGTTTAGCTACAGTACCGGTAATGTTAGTAGCTCTATCATTCACATTAATATCTTACGTAGTTGGTAATGCAATCTTTTCTGAATATCTCCAAATTCAATATATAACTGATGTAGGTGAGCTATCGATTTTCTGCGGGTCCATTGTAGGCGCTTGTTTAGGCTTTCTCTGGTACAACGCTCCTCCAGCTAAAATTTTTATGGGGGACACCGGGTCACTTTCATTGGGCGGCTCACTAGCAGCTATTGCAATAATTGTTAAACATGAAATTGTTTTAGCAATAATTGGAGGATTATTTGTCTTAGAGACGGTGTCAGTAATTATTCAGGTAATTTCTTTTAAATTGACAGGTAAAAGAATATTCAAAATGGCTCCAATACACCATCACTTCGAAAAGAAAGGATGGGCAGAGTCAACTATTGTAATTAGATTTTGGATTATAGCTATAATTTTAGCCTTAGTAGGATTAGCGACATTAAAGCTTAGGTAGTAGATGGCATCTCTCAATAATTTAAAAGAACTATCTTTTTTAGTATACGGATTGGGATCTACTGGCTTATCAGTAATAAATTTTTTTAGAAAAAATAATATTAAAAAATTCTATGTATGGGATGATAGAAATAAAAAGCAATTTAAAAAAAAAAGACCTGTAAGTCTCGACAAGATTCTAAAAAAAGTTCACTATATTATTTTAAGTCCAGGAGTAAGTTTGCTCAAATCAAAAAATAGAAATAAGTTAAGAAAATATAAAAAAAAAATAATAACTGATATAGATTTAATTTTTTTATTGAAAAGTGATTTAAAAACAATTGTTGTAACTGGAACTAATGGAAAATCCACAACTTGTAAGATCTTAGAGCATGTTCTAAAAAGGAATAATTATAAAGTTTTGTTGGGTGGTAATATCGGAACCCCAGTACTCAATTTAAATATCAAAAAAAATAATTTTTTAATTGTTGAAGCATCGTCATTTCAACTGTCGCATTCTAAATTTATTTCACCAGACTATGCATTGTTATTAAATATCTCAACTGATCATCTAGATTGGCATGGAAATATGAAAAACTATATTGAATCAAAATTTAAAATTTTTAAATATCAAAAAAAGAGACAATATTCTTTTTTAAATAATAAATTAAAATTATACCTCAAAAATAAAAATGGATCAGGTAAATTAATAATTCCTGATGTTCAAAATTATAAAAAAAAGATTAAATCAAAAATAAATAATTCATATCTTAAATTAAATATTAACGATGAAAATATGTCTTTTATATTTGCGTTGTCAAAATACTTAAAAATTAAAGAGGAGACTTTAATAAATTCATTGAAAACATTTGTTGGTTTACCACATAGATATGAAATATTTCTTAAAAAAAAAAATTTTATCTTCATAAATGATTCAAAAGCAACCTCATTTGAAGCAACTAAATTTGCCTTAAAAAACACAAAAAATATCTTCTGGATTGTTGGAGGACTACCTAAAAAAAACGATAAAATTAATTTAGAAAACTTAATTAAAAATATAAAAAAAACTTATATTATTGGCAAGAGTCCAAATTTTTTTAAAAAACAAATAATGAATAAAGTAAATTACTGTATCTCGAGAAATTTAAAAAATTCATTATTCCAGATATTCAAAGATAAAAGGCTTTTTGAAAAAAAAGATAATGTTATTTTATTCAGTCCTTCTGCAGCATCCTATGACCAATTTTTGAACTTTGAAAAAAGAGGAGAAAAATTTAAAAAATTGAGTAAATACTATGCAAATAAATACATTTAAATTAAAGTTCCAAAATTATTGGAGAAATATAGATAAAAAAATTTTTTTTTGTTTTTTAACTTTATTTTTACTTGGTTTATTCTTTTCTTTTTCATCCACTTCCTCCTTAGCTGGGGAGCGATTAAATAAAGATTATTATTTTTTCTTTTCAAAGCACTTAATTTTTACTTTTTTGGCATTAATACTTATGACCCTAATCTCAATTATTGATACCTCACTTTTAAAAAGATTTATCACCCCGTTATTTATTATCTCATTTATTTTTTTGGCGTTAGTACCTATTATTGGCGTTGAGGTAAAAGGAGCCAAAAGATGGCTAGACTTTTATTTTTTTAGGTTACAGCCAATAGAAATTTTGAAACCTTTTTTCATACTTGCTACTGTTAAGATTTTAACAATAGATAAATTACATAACACTCAAATAAAATATATTTTTAGTTTTTTATTATTAGTTTCAGTCATCATCCTTCTTATCGATCAACCAGATCTCGGTCAGTCAATCTTACTGATAGGAAGTTGGGTTGCTACAGTTTTTATTTCAGGAGTAAGTTTAATTTTTATTATTATCTTTTTTTTAATATTTTTAATTTCTATTAGTTCATTACTAATTTTAATGCCCGAAAAGTTTGGCTACATAATAAACCGTCTAATTTCATTTGTTGATCCCACAAAAGGAGATAAATTCCAATCATCATCAGCTTTAGATGCAATTAAACTTGGTGGGTTAACGGGCCAAGGCATGGGTGAAGGGATTTTAAAAGACCGAGTGCCCGAAGCTCACACTGATTATATTATTGCAATTATTTCAGAAGAGTATGGGTCAATAATTTCGATATTCATAATTTTTATATTTTTATATATCTCTTTTAGAATAATTAAAAATTGCGTTAATCAAGAAGATAAGTTGGTCAAAGTATCTCTCTGCGGTCTTGCAGCTCTACTTATTTTTCAAACATTCATCCATATCGGAGTTAATACGAGCCTTATCCCAACAACTGGTATGACTTTGCCATTTCTTAGTTATGGTGGTTCATCCTTAATTGGAAGCGCTATACTAGCAGGAGTAATTTTAAATTATAGTAAAAATAAAACATATCTTTATGAATAGTAAAATAAAAGTTTTGATAGCAGTAGGCGGCACTGGTGGTCATGTATTTCCTGGATATAACTTAGCAAAACATTTAGCTAACAATGATTTTAGTATTGAGTTAGTAACTGACAAAAGAGGTTTTAAATATCTTAGTACATTTAAATATTTTAAAATTTCTATTTTGCCGTCATATACTATCTCTACAAATAATTATTTTACGTCTATTTTTTCTTTAACATTAATTTTTTTTTCAGTTTTAAGATCATTATTTTATTTAATCTTTAATAGACCAAAAATTATTTTTGGAATGGGTGGATATGCATCATTTCCAATTTGTATAGCAGCATACATTCTAAGGATTAAATTTATAATTTACGAAAATAATCTTATCATTGGTAAAGCAAATAAGTATTTACTACCATTCACTGAAAAAGTTTTAGTATCAAATACAGAACTCACAGGTATCCCGAATAAATTCAGTCATAAAATATTTAAGATAGGAAATATTATTAAAAAAGAGATAATTGAATTTTCAAAGGAAAAAAATGAAAAAACCAAAACACAAGTATTATCCATACTCATTTTAGGTGGAAGTCAAGCAGCAAAAATCTTTGCAGATATTCTTCCAAACATTTTCTTACAATCAAAACTTAATGGTATAAAATTAAAAATTTTTCAACATTGCCTAAAAGATCAAAATGAAAAACTCGCTCTTTTTTATCAAAAAAATGATATAAATTATGAAATTTTTAATTTTAGCTACAATCTTGTGGAATATTTCTCAAAAGTTAATTTAGCAATTACCAGATCCGGTTCATCTATGTTAGCTGAACTTTCAAATGCAAATATACCTTTCATCTCAGTTCCTTTACCTTCTTCTGCAGATAATCATCAATTTAAAAATGCTGAATACTATCAGAGAAAAAATTTATCTTTTTTAATAGAGGAAAAAGACTTAAATAATGAATTATTTAAATTATTAAAGGAAGTTAACAATAATAGATCTTTACTAGATACAATTATACAAAATCAGAGACAATATTCTGACAAAAATGTCTACAACAATATTAATCAACTTTTAAAAGAAATAATGAATGAAAAAAATTAATTTAGGACAAAAAGAAATAATTCATTTCGTGGGAATTGGTGGAATAGGTATGAGTGGTTTAGCTCAAATTATGAAAAATATGGGATTTAAAATCCAGGGTAGCGATCAAGCAAAAAATAAAAATACTTTAAGTTGTTCAAAAGAAGGTATTAAAGTTTTTATTGGTCATTCAAAAAAAAACGTCAAAAGCGCAACTATAATTGTTAGGTCATCCGCTATAAAAAATAGTAATAGCGAAATAAAATATGCTCGTGAAAAAAAAAATTCCTATCCATTCAAGAGCCGAAGTGCTTGCTGATGTTGTATCCTTAAAGAAAAATATAATTATAACAGGTTCTCATGGTAAAACTACTACCACATCTTTAGTTTCTAAAATTTTATCTGACCAGAAACTTGATCCAACAATTATAAACGGTGGAGTTATAAACTCGTTTAACAGTAACGCTAAACTAGGAAAAGGTGAGTGGGCTATCTTAGAGGCAGACGAGTCTGATGGAAGCTTTTTAAAATTACCAATTAATTATTCTATTGTTACTAATATCGATTATGAGCATGTAGATTTTTATAAAAACTTTAAGAATTTAGAAACTTCATTTATAAAATTTATAGAAAAAACTCCTCCTACAGGCAAATCGATAATTTGCATTGATAATAAAAATATAAAAAAAATATTTAGTAAAATTAAAAATAAAAATATTTTAACCTATGGTGAAAATGATGAAGCAAATTATAAAGTATCAAATATTAGATATAGGATTGATTACACAATTTTTGATTTAAGTTACACAGACATAAGAAAAAAAATTAAAAAAATATCAAATATTCAATTAAAATTACTTGGGAAACACAATGTACTTAACGCAGCAGCGGCTATAACTGTTTGTTTAAATCTTGGAGTTAATCAAGCGATAATAAAAAGATCTTTAAAAAAATTTTCAGGAGTACAGCGAAGAATGACAAAAATTTTTACAAAGAATAGAAATGATTTTTATGATGATTACGCACATCATCCAACAGAAATAAAATCTATTTTAGATAGCGTCAAAAATGTTTATAAAAGAAGAAAAATTATATCTATATTTGAACCGCACAGGTACTCTAGAGTAATGTCTTTAAAACAAGAATTTGCAAAATCATTTTTAAATTCTGATTTTGTTGTTTTATGTCCTATATACGCAGCAGGAGAAAAAAAAAATATAGGATTTAGCCAAATAAAATTTGGTAAACTAATTTCAAAATTTTCTAAAACTCAAGTAATAATTATTAAAAACTACGAACAAATTGAAAAATATTTAAAAAGAAATCTGATGGATAATGAAATAATCATAGGTATGGGTGCAGGAGCAATATCTAAATATATGAGAGGACTAAAAAATATTTTATGAGTTTGAGCCAAGATTTAATAAAAAAATTTGATAAAAATATTTCAACAAATACTAAACTTTCCAATTATAGTTGGTTTAATTTAGGTGGACCAGCTGAATATTTATTTAAACCTAAAGATAAAAGTCAGCTAATAAAATTTTTAGAAGAAAACAAAAAAAATAAACTTAAGATAACTATTCTTGGAGCTGGTTCAAATACCCTTATAAGAGATAGAGGCATCAAAGGTGTTGTAATAAAACTTGGGATAGGGTTTTCGTTTATAAAACTAGTTGATAAGGATGTTATCCAAGTTGGTTCCGCTACGCTAGATAGAAAAATTTCAAACTTTGCAAAAGATAAAGGGATAGGAAATCTTGAATTTTTATCTTGTATTCCAGGATCAATTGGGGGATCGGTGATTATGAATAGTGGCTGTTACGGTAGCGACATTTCAAAAGTTTTAAACTCCATTAATGTTATTGATATGAATGATGGAAAAGAAAAAATTATATCAAATGAAAATATTAAATTTTTTTATAGAGGTACTAATCTATCAAAGAACTACATAATTATTTCTGTGACGTTAAAAGGAAAAATAGACTCAAAAAAATTGATCGAAAAGAAGCAAATTGAAATGATAAGTAAAAAAAAATTATCACAACCAAGTCAAATTAAAACATGTGGAAGCACTTTTAAAAACTTAAGTGTAGGAAAAAAAGCCTGGCAGCTAATTAAAGAAACTGGATGTGATAACTTTAAGGAGGGTGATGCTCAAATTTCAAAAAAACATTGTAATTTTTTCATAAATAATGGAAATGCTAAATCAGCAGATATTGAAAAATTAATTAATAAAGTCAAACAGAGAGTTAACGATAAAACAGGAGTTAATCTTGAATTAGAGATTAAAATTGTTGGTGAGTAAAAAAAAATTCAAAAGAGTCCTGGTTGTACTTGGCGGAACTTCAGGAGAAAGAACTGTAAGTCTAGATAGTGGAAGAGCATGTGCGCGTGCATTGAAAAAAAAGAAATATCACGTATCAATATTTGACCCAAAATTTAAAAGTCTAAACTTAATAAACAAAAATAAAACTGATGTAATTTTTAACGCTCTACACGGAAAAAACGGTGAAGATGGAGTCGCCCAAAGCTACTTTGAGTTATTAAAAATTCCTTATACACATTCTGGTGTAGTTAGCTCTTATAATTGTATGAATAAAATCATATCTAAAGAAATATTTAAAAAAAGAAAAATATTAACACCAAAATATTTTTATCTAGATAAGGATCAAATTAAAAAAGATATTTTCAAAAAATTGATAAAAAAAAAAAAAATGAATTTTCCTATAGTCGTAAAACCAATTAATGAGGGATCAAGTTTGGGTGTAAAAATCGTAAATAATGAAAAAGATTTAAAAAAATCAGCAAGGACTCTGTTTAAAAATTACAATGAATTAATTTTTGAACAATATATTGGAGGACAAGAAATTCAGGCAGCGGTGATAAACAAAACATCATTAGGAGCCATAGAACTAATCCCAAAAAGACTATTTTATGATTACAAAGCAAAGTATACAAAATCTGCTAAAACGAAACACATAATGCCTGCAAGATTAAAAAAGTCACAATATAAAAAAGTTCTAAAATTAGCAAAACAAGCCCACACAGCACTAGAATGCAAAGGGGTAACAAGATCAGATTTTAAATTTTATAAAAATAAATTCTACCTTTTAGAAATTAATACTCAACCAGGTATGACCAACCTCTCACTAGTTCCAGAAATAGCAAATTATTTTGGTTTAAATTTTTCGGACTTAATTGAAAAAATCTTATTAGATGCAAGTATAAATAGATGAAGAAAAGATTTTTAGTAGCATTAATTTTGCTATTACTTCTAAGCACTTATAACTTACAAAATAACTTTAGCATTAGCTCAAAATTTTTAATAAAAAAACTTTATATAGAAAAAAACAATTTAGTAAGTAACGAGAAAATAGAAAAAAAATTATCTTTTCTTTTTAAAACTAATTTTTTTTTACTTAGAACAGACAAAATTGAAACAGCACTAAAAGAAATTAATTTCATTGAGAGCTTTAAGTTAAAAAGAATTTATCCTGATAAAATAAAAATTGAAATATTTGAAAAAAGACCAATAGCTGTTATTCAAAATAAAAATGAAAAAAAATATTACACGAAGAAAGGATACGTTATAGAGTATGTTTATTTGAAAGAATTTGAAAATTTACCAATTGTTTTTGGAAATTCGGAAAATTTTGATAACTTTTACAAATCTTTAAAAAAAATTAATTTTCCAATTGAATTAATAGATAAGTTTTATTTATTCGAGTCAAAAAGGTGGGATTTAATTACAAAAAAAAAACAAACTATAAAACTTCCTATTTATAATTATCTTGAAAGTCTTGAAAACTTTAAAAATCTAAAAGATAGGGATAATTTTAAAAAATATTCAATTTTTGATTATAGAATAAAAGACCAAATTATTTTAAAATAGATCATGTCAATTAATGATCCAACTGTTTTTATTGAAATTAGTAACTCTGAATTTATTTTTCTTGTTGGAACCAAAAGCGATCAACATGAATTAAAATTGATTTATGAAAAGAATGTTCCTATTCAAGGAATAAAAAACAATCAAATATTAGATATAGATATAATTTGCAATATCATAAAAGATAATATTTTAGAAATAGAAAAAAATTTAAATTTTACTTTAAAAGAATTTATTTTAATCCTTAACAATTTTGAATTTACATTTTTAAATCTATCAGGTTTTAAAAAATTAAATGGTTCACAGTTGGTAAAAGAAAATATAACTTATATTCTTAATTCCTTAAAATCGAATGTGAGTGAATTAGAGAAAGATAAAAAGATATTACATATTTTTAATTCTCAATACAACTTAGATAAAAAAAAGATTGAAAATATACCGATAGGTTTATTTGGTGACTTTTATTCCCATGAACTTTCTTTTTCTATGATAAAAAATAATGATTTAAATAATCTTCAAATTATATTTGAAAAATGTAATTTAAGAATTAAAAAAATTTTCTTGAAAGGTTTTTTAGATGGAGTAAATTTAATAAGTAAAAAAAACAATATTGAAACTTTTTTTAAGATAGATTTAAATCCTAATTTTACAAGAATAATTTTCTTTAAAAATTCTGCTTTAAAATTTATTCAAAACTTTGATTATGGTTCAGACTTAATTATTCAAGATATCTCAAAAATAATTTCACTTAAGGTTAATAGTGTTAGAAAAATTATACTCAATAATACATTTGAAGATAAAATTAATAAAACTGACTTACTAGAAAAAGAATATTTCGAAAATATTAATTTCAGAAAAATAAAAAAAAGTTTAATTTTTGAAATAGCTAAAGCACGTATCGAAGAAATTTCTGAAAAAGTTTTATTTAAAAATATAAATCTAGAAAGTTTTATAAAAAGTGAGACTCCTATATTTTTAAGTATTTATGATGTAGATAGTTATAAATGTTTTAAGAATTGCTATGAGAATTGTTTTTCTCAAAATAAGAGTTATTCCATTAGTCTTGATGAAGAAAAAAATAATGAAAACTATATAAACAATGCCTCTAAGATTGTCCATTTTGGTTGGAATAAGGAAGCTGTGCCAGTAATTCAGGCCAAAAAGTCCCTAATTGCCAGGTTTTTTCACTTTCTTTTTAGGTAACTCGTTATTTTTAGAAACATTAGTTGTTTTAAAGATACTTACTTTTTTAGCTATAAATCACAAATGTCAAAAATTTATCAACAGACCATTACGCAACCAGTTAGTTTTGAGGGCGTAGGTCTTCATTCTGGAATAAAATCGAAAGTGACGATCCTTCCTGGGGGAGCTGATCAAGGTATAATTTTTAAAAGAACTGATTTAAAAGAAGACAATATTATTAAAGCAAACTACAAAAACGTTTCCTCAACCAAGTTGTGTACAATTCTTGAAAATGAAAATGGTGTAAAAGTTTCTACTGTGGAACACCTACTCGCAGCTTTATACATTGCAGAAATCGATAATGCAGTAATTGAAATAAATAATATAGAGGTACCAATTATGGATGGGTCAGCTAAAGATTTTCTCGCAATATTGGATAGCACTGAACTAAAAGAATTAAATAGTAAAAGAAGATATTTGAAAATTATAAGTAAGGTCGAAATGATTGATAACGGAAGAAAAATTTCAATAGAGCCTTTAAATGACTCCTTAGAAGTAGATTTCCAACTTAATTATAAAAATAAAATTATCGGAAATCAAAAAAATAAGATTAATATGGCATACGATAATTTAGATAAAATGTCCGAGGCTAGAACATTTTGTCTTTATGAAGATATAGAAAAAATCAAAAAACAAGGTTTAGCTAAGGGCGGTTCTTTAGAGAATGCGATTGTAGTGGATCAAGATAAAATTTTGAACAAAGGCGGATTAAGAAACTCAAAAGAATTTGTAAATCATAAGATTTTAGATTTAGTAGGTGATTTTTTACTATCTGGTAAAAGAATTTTAGGTAAAGTATCTTGCTTTCAGGGTGGGCACCAACTTTCAAACATGTTTCTGAAAACTTTATTTAAATCGAAAGCTTCTCATAAAGTTGTACAAATAGATGAGATTAATTTACAGAAGACCATTAAAACAAACTCAATAACAAAATTAGCTGTAAACGCTTAAATAATATAAATTTTAATTATACAATTTTTTCCTTAATCTGATAATAAGTTAGAATGTTTTTCAAAAAATTAATTATTTTTGGATTAACTATCATTCTATTTTCATGCTCAAAAGATAAAGTTCTCTATGAACCTTCAATCAAAATTGATCCTTATAATTCTTATAAAGAAGCTTTAGTAGCTTTCGAAGAGGGTCAATATTTTGTTGCTAATAAAAAATTTTCAGAAGCCGAGATTAATTTTGATGATCCACAATTAGCAGCTAAAGCTGCAATAATGTCATCATTTTCATTGTATGGAATCAATTTTTATGACGAAGCAGAGGAAAACCTGACGAGATATTTAAAAACTTATCCTGCAGATAGGTATGTTATGTACGCTCATTATCTTTTAACATTAATTTCTTATGAACAGATTGGTGATGAAAAAAATGATTTAAAACCATTGCTAGATGCAAAAAAAAAGATTGATTACTTTTTAGACAAGTATCCAGACAGCGAATACGCAATTGATTTGAATTTAAAAAAAAACTTAGTACAAAATCAGTTTGCTGCAAGAGAATTGTATATAGCAAAATATTACATTTCGGTCCAAAAATGGGTTCCAGCAATAAATAGACTTAAAATAATAATTAAGAAACATGAAGATACTATTTTTATTGAAGAGGCATTACATAGATTAGTTGAAATACATTTTCATTTAGGAATGGAAGAAGAAGCAAAAAAGTATGCTAGCATATTGGGCTACAACTATAATTCTAGTAAGTGGTTTGAGAGATCTTACAAGATATTAAATAAAAATTATTCATCAACTCAAAAAATAAAAGTAAAAAAACAAAAAAAAGATAATTTATTTGATAAGATTATAAAGATGATAAAATAGAAATGATGGGCAAGAGTGAAATTATAAAAAGATATCAAAATTTAATCAAAAATATAAAAAAGCATAACAAACTATATTTTGACAAAGACAAACCGAAAATTACTGATGCAGAATTTGATAAATTAAAAAGAGAAGCTGTTAAATTTGAAAAAGATAATCCTTTTTTAAAAGATTTAAATCTAACAACAAATCTTTTAGGCTCACCACCATCAAATAAATTCAAAAAAATTAAACACCTAAGCCCAATGCTTTCACTTTCTAACGTATTTGATAAAAATGGAATGGAAGATTTTTTAAAAAAATTGAACAATTTCTTAAATTTAAAAAATGAGAGTTTTGAATTATTTTCTGAGCCAAAAATAGATGGAATTTCAGCTACTTTAATTTATAAAAATGGTCTACTCCAAAAAGGTTTATCTCGTGGCGATGGTGTCACCGGAGAAGATATTTTGGAAAATTTGAAAACTATAAAAAAAATTCCTCTTAAAATATCTGGAAAAGATTTACCAAATTTATTGGAAGTGCGTTGTGAAATTTATATAGGAAAAAAAGATTTTGATAATTTAAAAGAAAACTTTGCAAATCCTAGAAATGCAGCAGGAGGCTCACTAAGACAAAAAGATCCTTCGGAGACAGCGAAAATACCACTTAAATATTTTGCTTATGGTTTTGGAGCAATGGAACCGATGATTTTTAAAACACAATCTGAATTTTTAGATGCTGTAAAAAACTGGGGATTTACCGTAAATCCTTTATCAGAAAAATTAAAAGGTATTAATGAAATAGAAAAACAACACAAAAAAATTGATAACTTAAGAGCTTCTCTTGATTACGATATTGATGGATTAGTGTTTAAAGTAAACAATTTGAATTTACAAAAAAGATTAGGAAATACCTCAAATTCACCTAGATGGGCTACGGCATATAAGTTTTCAGCTGAAAAAGCTACTACAATAATAAAAGACATTATTATACAAGTCGGCAGAACAGGAGCAATTACTCCTGTAGCAAAAGTTAGACCTGTTACAGTCGGTGGAGTTGTAGTTTCAAATGCAACTTTACATAATGAAGATGAAATTCTAAGAAAGGATATTAGAATTGGGGATACTATCAAAATTCAAAGAGCAGGTGATGTAATTCCACAAGTAGTTTCAGTTGACTTAAATCAAAGAAATAAAAAAAGTAAAAATTTTATTTTTCCTAGAAATTGCTTATGTGGAGCTGAAACAGTCAAAGAGACAAGTAATAACACAAATAAACAGGATGCTGTTAGAAGATGCCTAAAGGGATATGAATGTAATTTCATTGCAAAAGAGAAGCTAAAACACATTGTTTCAAAAGAAGCTTTCAATATTGATGGCCTTGGAAAAAAGGTGATCGAGCAATTTTGGGAATTGAAATTAATTAAAGAACCTGCGGATATTTTTAAATTAGATTTTGCAAAAATTAAAAAACTTGAAGGATGGGGAGAACTTTCAATTCGAAATTTAAAAGCAGCATTAAAAAAATCCCAAAAAATAACCTTAGATAAATTTATTTATTCAATCGGTATAAGACATATAGGACAGGAGAATGCAAAAATTCTTGCAGGTTTTTTTGGTTCTCTAAAACAATTTAAAAAATTATTTGACAACAAAGAAAGAATAAATTTATTAAATAATTTAGGTGACTTAGATGGTATCGGCGATACTCAAGTTAAGTCTATAAATAATTTTTTATCAAAAGATATTAATCTAAAAATAATTCAAAACCTTATAAAAGAACTGAATATAGAAGACTATATAATAAAGAATATAAGTGGAAAATTTTCAAATAAAAAATTAATGTTTACTGGTGGTTTTGAAAATATGAGCAGGTCTGAAGCTAAATCAATAGCAGAAAAAAATGGTGGAAAAGTTCTTGGATCAATATCTAAAAAGTTAGATATTCTAGTAGTTGGAAATTCTAAGCCAACTAAAAAAAAAATTATTCAAGCCAAAAAAATGAATATTAAAATATTGCTTGAAAAAGAGTGGAATGAGATTTTAAATAGCTGAACACGCTGACTTTAAATCTAAAATTTCCTCTTTACGCATGAATCTTTTCAATTTGTTAAAAACTATTTTGTGGTACTCATTGATCCAATTTTTTTCATAGTGTTTTAAAATCGATTGATCAATTAAACTTTTATCTATTGGGGCGAAAGTTAAATTATCAAATTGAATTTTATTTTTATTTTTTTTAACATAAAGTAAGTTTTCAATTCTTATACCAAAATTATTTTTTTCGTAATAACCAGGCTCATTTGAAACAACCATACCCTCTTTAAAACTAACATTATTCTTTTTTGAAATTGCATGAGGCCCTTCATGAACATTTAAAAAATATCCTACCCCATGTCCTGTTCCATGGGCATAATCCAATTTTAATTTCTTTAAAAATTTTCTTGCAATAAAATCTATTTGAGAACCGGAGGTTTTTTTATTCAATTTAAAATTTTTAACAGCTAAGTGTCCTTTGAGAACATGAGTAAAGATTTTTTTAATTCTTTTATTTTGATTTTCAAGAGAAATAGTTCTAGTAACATCTGTGGTTCCAAAATTATATTGGCCTCCCGAGTCTACTAAGTAAATATCTCCCTTTTTCAAAACTCTATTTGTTTTATTTGTTGCTCTATAATGAATAATAGCTCCATTAGGTCCAGAACCCGAAATAGTCGGAAAACTCAAAAATTTAAAATCTTTATTTTCTTTTCTAAATTTAAGTAATTTTTTCTCTCCGCTTATTTCAGAAATTTTTTTTTTTTTAAAATTTCTTTTAATCCAAAAAAGATACCTTGTTAGAGCAGCACCATCATACAAATGGGCTCTTTTAATATTTTGAATTTCAATTTTTGTTTTTATTGCCTTAAAACTATCAATTGGGTCCACAAAATTAACAATTTTATTATTTAATGTGATTATTTTTTCATTACTTATAGAACATGTATTTTTGTCTATTGAAAATTTTTTTTTCTTAATATTTGATAATAAAAAATTTAGTTTTGAAGTATCTAAAAATTCTACATATTTATACTTTTTTCTTATTAAATTCGAAACGTTTTTTAAATCGCAAAATAATTTTATTTTTTTTCTTTTATCGACCAGAACAACGCAATGAGGAATAGGTGTATATTTTGAGTCATAACCTCTCAAATTTAAAAGCCACGCCGAATTTTCACTGGACGTAATAAATTGATAATCTATTCTTTTTTTTTTCATTACAAAAATAAGTTTACTTACTTTTTTAAAAACATTTTGACCAACCGCATCATCTGGTAAATGATAAAATTTTCCTTTGAAGGACTTATTTTTTCTTTTCCAAATCAAATCTATTAAGTTTTTTTGAACAGGAATCAATTTACAATCAGTGAAATTAAAAAAAGTATTCAAAAATTGCCTAGTAATTAAATTAGGATCATAACCTATTCTTAGTGATTTTTTTCTTAAAATAGTTTTTGGTAAAATTTGAGGAATTGTTTTTATTTTAAAGAATTTTCCAGATTGCTTTTCAGCTTGTAAAGTGTACCTTCCATCAACAAATAGATAATTATTTTTCCTTAATATAATTGCAAAACCATAAGACCCTGAAAAATTAGTGATGAATTTTAACCTATCTTTATTGTCTTTAACATATTCTCCAAAATACTCGTCATTTTTTGGTACGACATACCCATCTATATTATAATTAACAAAATATTTTTTTAATTTGTCTATTTTTTCCATTTAAGAATTTTATTTTTTTTATATCTATCCCATCCAGGACTTCTATATGCATCATCATATTCAATAGAATTA
>MDTA01156741.1_pt1 | contig 23450 bp, 22 predicted proteins | sample 811151 | NCBI WGS metagenome assembly MDTA01 (sample SAMN05326648, study PRJNA326480) | marine metagenome | isolation source: seawater | place: Indian Ocean: South | collected 2010
AGTATTCCTGCTAAGTCAAAAATTCCTATTTCATCACCAATTTGAAGTCCTGTAATTGTATCTTCAAATATAATTATTTGACTGACACCAGTCTCGTCAATCGTTACATTATAATAATTTTCTTCTATACAACTGTTATCACCACCACAAATACCACATTCATCAATCTCTAAATTTCCATTAGGAGTACCTGAACAATCACTACAGGAACTATTATCACCACCACAAATACCACATTCATCATTAACTAGAGTCGAACCACATTGATTATCGCAACCAGATGGTGCCGGTTGTCCGCAGCCGCAGCCGCTATCTATATTACCATCGCAATCACAACTACCAACTGGAATACCGCCACCGTTACAAATACCACACTCATCGTATAAACCTACACAATCGTCAATATCATCACAGATACCATCGAGGTCTAAATCATCACATTCCGGTTCGATATTCACATAGTAATTAACATCAAATTGCTGACCTGCAGGATTTGACATTATTACGTCAACACTATCTAAAATACCATCGACAACTAAATTAAACAGAACTCCACAACCAGCCTCGATAATTGACCCAGAGAAAGAAAAACCTAAAATTGTGTAACTACTATTACTTATTGTAAAGCCTGACACTGCAGCATCACCGCCGGAAACAGAAATAAATTCTCCCTCACTTGATTCAATATCTAATTGAAATCCTCCTATATCACTGTCAACGTTATACCAAAATTCTTCACCGTTTAAATAAGTATTATTGATTGGCAGTTCACATGGACTCTCTAATGAAAAAACTGATCTTACTAAAAAAACCAAACAAAATATAGCTTTTGAGGAATTACTATTTAATATATTTCTCAACGTTAATATCTCCTAATGTTGTTTCAAATGGTTATTTTATATCCAATTTAATAAAATAACAATTACAATTTATTACATCGCAATGTAAATTTCCAAGAGCATTGCTGTAGATTATCGAAAGTTTGTCATTTATAAATAGTTCTTGTGATAAGAATCACAATGAAACTATAAAAATCTAAATCCTCATAATTAACTTTGACCAATATCTTTCAAGAGTGACTGAAACCATTCAACTTCATGGTTAAATGGTTTGCCTCCTTTGATTTTATCAAAGCTAATACATTTTAGTGTACCATCAGAATATTCATCCAAACCTATAACACCACTTTCACCATTTATTGCTGAAGCCACAGCAATTTCTGCTGATTGAAAAATCAAGTCAAGATCTCTTTTACATGGTTTTGCCGATCGAGCAAAATACCCACTTTTCTGGACAAGCGTCTTTTCTGCACCAATTTTTTTCGAGAATTGTCTAGCAAACCATGTTCCAGGATTTATCTCATCTAATTTTATATGGCCAAAAGCGTCCCTATTTACAGTTTGACCTTTCGACTCTATCTCTGAAACAATAGCATCAACCCCTGCTCCTTCACTCAGAAATATATTTACACAATCATGCTTATCTAATTTATCTTTAAGCCTCTCGGCTTCTTTATTTATATTAATTTCTAGCTCAGGTATATAAACTGCATCGATATCCCATCTATGACGATTAATTAAAATTTCCGGTAAAAAAATCTCTTCATCTAAAATTTTTCGATATTCAGACGCTGTAGCTGCCGTTAACCAACCACAATTTCGACCCATTATCTCATGAATGATAAGATTTCGACTACTAGTTGTATTTTCATTGGCAATATTTCTAAAGAACAATGCTCCTTGTTCAGCAGCCGTCCATGCACCCAAAGTCTGTTTAATGGGATAAACATCATTATCAACAGTTTTTGGCAGACCAACAACAGTTAAAGCGTAATTATTTGATTTTAAATAATTCGCTAGATCAGCAGCAGTTGTATTTGTATCATCGCCTCCAATAGTATGCAAAATATCAACTTTATCAGCAACAAGTTGCTTAGCAGCGACTTCTAAAGGTAGCTGCCCCTCTTTCACATAACCTTTTGCAACACAATTTTTTACGTTAGTTAACTTAACCCTACTGTTCCCAATCGGACTGCCTCCATATTTATATAAAATCCGATGATTCACCTTTACTTCGTTGGAAAAAGTAATAGAGTTCCCAAGCAAGAGTCCTTTATAACCATTTAAATATCCAATCATTTCTGATTTGGGATATTTTTCATGATATTCATTAATAAGTTTGCCAATAGAAGCCGAGAGGCAAGGTGCTAATCCTCCAGCAGTTAAAAATGCAATTTTCATATTAGTTTACGTTTTATTTTTTTAAATAGTTAATTTAAGAAAATTCACATAAACATACCTAATCTAATGCATTTTTTTTATGTTAAATAATTTAACTAAAAATTATTAATCTCGTTTTATAGAATTTACTTTTTATGGTAATTTTAAGGGTTGCATTTGGTTATTTTTTATAAAGGAAACGTTTTATGAACTTCGACAAAAACAATAAAGATATCGATCCACAAGAAACACAGGAATGGTTAGATTCCATAGAATCTATAATTGAGAACAATGGTGTTGAAAGAGCCCACTTCCTAATCGAAAAAATAATCTCTTTTGGTAGAAGAAATGGACTAAGAATGCCTTACTCTCCATATACTGATTACGTAAACACGATACCTGTTTCTCAACAAGCCCAAATTGCTGGGGATAGAAAAATTGAAAGACGTATCAGATCTTTAATAAGATGGAATGCTATGGCAATGGTAGTTAAAGCAAATAAAGAACATCATGGTATAGGTGGTCACATATCTTCATATGCATCAAGTGCAACACTATTAGAGGTTGGATTTAATCATTTTTTCAAAGGTAAAAATCATTCAAATGGTAGTGATATGATCTATTTTCAAGGACATGCAACTCCAGGAATCTATGCAAGGGCATATTTGGAAGGAAGATTGAGCGCAGATGAACTTCATAATTTCAGGCAAGAACTTTCGAAGGGTGGTGGCTTATCATCTTACCCTCACCCTTGGCTAATGCCAAATTTCTGGCAATTTGCCACTGTATCAATGGGATTGTGTGCGTTACAGGCGATTTATCAAGCACGATTCTTAAATTATTTACATGACCGAAAAATTCTTAAAAAAAATGATAGAAAAGTTTGGGCGTTTTTGGGTGATGGTGAAATGGACGAACCAGAATCCCTCGGAGCACTAACACTGGCATCAAGAGAAAAGCTTGACAATCTTATTTTTGTCATAAATTGCAATCTTCAACGTCTAGATGGACCTGTGAGAGGAAACTCAAAAGTAATACAAGAATTAGAGGGAGCATTCAGAGGAGCCGGATGGAATGTAATTAAGGTCATTTGGGGTTCTGACTGGGATCCCATTATCGAAAAAGATAAGTCAGGATTATTATTGAGACGCATGAATGAGCTCATAGATGGGGAAGCACTTAAATATGTAGTTGAAGGCGGCGATTATGTTAGAAAAAAATTCTGGGGTAAATACCCAGAACTGTCATCATTAGTTGATCATTTATCGGACGATGAGCTAAATAATCTCAATTTAGGTGGTCATGATCCAATAAAAATATTTGCCGCATATAAAGAGGCTATAAATCATCAAGGGCAACCAACCGTTATTTTAGCACAAACAATAAAAGGATATGGACTTGGTGAAGCCGGAGAAGGTAGAAATATTACACATCAACAAAAGAAATTAAATGAAAAAGAATTGATTCAATTTCGTTCTAGATTTGATATCCCTTTGACAGATGAAGAGTGTGTAAAAACACCCTTTTATAAACCCTCCCAGGATAGTGAAGAAATAAAATATCTTATTGATCAAAGAGAAAAATTAGGTGGATTTATCCCCGAAAGATCAAGTATTCAAACGAAACTTGACATACCACCATTAGAGGAATTAGAAAGTAGTTTACAAAGTAGTAACGGTAGAGAGTTTTCCACAACGATGGCTTTTGTAAAGTTAATGTCTACATTACTAAAAAATAAAAATATTGGGAAAAAAATTGTACCTATCATACCTGATGAAGCTCGAACTTTCGGTATTGACCCTCTTTTCAGACAATATGGAATATATTCTCATGTAGGACAAAAATATGATCCCGTTGACTCTGATCAATACCTTTATTACAGGGAAGACATTGAGGGACAAATTATAGAAGAGGGAATCACTGAGGCAGGTGCTATGTCGTCATTCATTGCTGCAGGTATGTCTCATAGCACTAATAGTACTCATATGATTCCATTTTTTATATACTATTCAATGTTTGGTTTTCAACGAATTGGAGATTTAATATGGGCAGCGTCTGATATGAGAGTAAGAGGTTTCCTCGTTGGAGGTACAGCAGGAAGGACAACACTTAATGGTGAGGGCCTTCAACACCAAGATGGACATAGTTTACTCCAAGCATCTGTTGTACCTAATATTATTTCTTATGATCCTTCTTTTTCATATGAAATTGCTGTCATCGTACAGAATGGATTAAAGAGAATGTATCAAGACAATGAAGACTTGATTTATTACATAACTCTTGAAAATGAAAACTACGAGCACCCAAAAATTCCAGATAATTGTAACGAAGGAATAATTAAAGGTATGTATCTTTTTAGGAAGGGAGAGGATTCTGATAGAAAAGTACAATTATTTGGAAGTGGCCCATTGCTAAATGAGGCTATCAAAGCTTCCAATATACTAAAAAAAGATTGGGATGTTGAATCAGATATTTGGAGTATTACAAGTTATAGTGAACTTCGAAAAAATGGAGAAGAAGTTTTAAGGTATAATAAACTTAATCCGAATAAAAATGATAAAACACCATATATTGAAGAATGTATAAAAAATCATGAAGGACCAATCGTCGCAGTTTCTGATTATGTTAAACTTGTTGCTGAACAGATTACTCCCTATATTCCATCCAGAAATTTTACATCTTTAGGTACAGATGGATTTGGCAGGAGTGATACAAGAGAAAATCTTCGCAATTTTTTTGAAGTCGATAAATATCACATTGCCTATGCAGCATTAAATGCCTTGGTAAAAGAAAATAAAATCAAAAAAAGTTGTTTAGAAAAAGCAATAAAACAATATAAAATTGATCAAAATAAGATATGTCCCACATTACAATAATCAGTTACATTTTTGTTTTGAAAGTATAATAAATCCTAAATTACATATAAAATAATTTTTAAAAAAAAGAGCTTTAAAATAAACATGGACAAAAAAATAGTACTCCCTGATATTGGAGAAGGTATAGATCAGGTAGAAATTAGTGAAATATCTGTAAAAACTGGAGATAAAGTATCAAAAGATGATATTGGATTAGTTGTAGAAACAGAAAAAGCATCAATGGAAATACCTATACCAATTGATGGAATAATTAAAGATATACTTGTTAATAATCAAGACAACATAAGTCCTGGAGATGAAATTTTTATTATTGAAAAATCTAATAACATAGCATTAGATGATAATAATAAACCTGAAGTAGAAGAAAATAATCCACAAAAAGAAGAATTATCTGAAAAAAATGATTTCGTCAAAGAAGAAATACAACCTGCCCAATCGAAACAACATTCTCAGAAAGAGGTTTTAATCACAACTGATAAAATTCCCACGAGACAAATTTCTGCTAGTCCATCAATCAGGAGATTTGCACGTGAACTAGGTTGTGATCTAACGTTAGTCAATGGCTCTGGTCGAAAAGGACGCATAACAAAGAATGATGTACAAAGATATATTAAATCAAGATTAAATCAAACGAATATCCCAAATTCAAGCAATAATTATCAATATCCAGATATTGATTTTACGCAATTTGGGGAAACGGAAAGTTTGACATTAAATAAAATTAAAAAAATCAGTGGAGAAAGACTGCAATCTGCATGGAATACAATTCCACATGTCACGCAATTTGATGAGATAGATATTACAAATTTAGACAACTTAAGAAAACTCTTAAATCACAGCAAAAAAAGTACTAGTCCAAAAATGAGCTATTTACCTTTTGTAATGAAAGCGATTGTACAATTACTGAAAGAATTCCCTCAATTCAACTCAAGCCTAGATCGTTCTAGATCAACATTAATTTTAAAAAAATATTATAATATTGGAATTGCTGTAGATACTCCAAATGGATTAATTGTACCTGTTATAAAAAATGTAGATACTAAAACTATCCCGTACATTGCTAAAGAATTATCAGATATATCCGCTCGTGCAAGAGATAAAAAAATTAAACCAGACGAGTTAACAGGTGGATGTTTTACTATCTCCAGCTTAGGAGGTATCAGTGGTACTGCATTTACACCCATCGTAAATCCACCAGAAGTTGCAATACTAGGAATATCGAAAACGTCTTGGAAACCCGTTTATGATGGTGAAAAATTTCAACCAAGACTTATTTTACCCGTATCATTATCTTATGACCACAGAGTTATTGACGGAGCTGAAGCAGCAAGATTCACCAAATTACTTGCAGAATTATTAATTGATATACAAAAAATTCAGGATTTAAATATATACTAATGAAGAAGAAAATTAATACACAAGTTGTAGTCATTGGGTCCGGTCCTGGAGGTTATGCAGCAGCATTTCGTGCATCAGATTTAGGTTATAAAGTAACATTGATCGAAAAAAACAATAATTTAGGTGGTGTATGCTTGAATGTAGGTTGTATACCCTCTAAAGCATTACTACACATAGTAAAAGTTATGAAGGAAGCTTCAGAAATAAAGAAAATGGGCGTTGAATATCCAAATCCTAAAATTAATCTAGAAGGCATTCGTAAATGGAAAAATACAGCTATTTCTAAACTTAACAAAGGAATCTCAGGTTTAGCTACGGCGAGAAATATAAATTTAATTAGCGGAAAAGCTTCTTTTTTATCTGATTCGGAATTAACTGTTATATCAGAAAAAGAAGAAATAATTATAAATTTTGAAAATTGTATAATTGCTACAGGTTCTTCACCTTCAAAAATAAATGAATTCCCTAATGATAATCGAATTATGGATTCAACAGATGCTCTCATCTTAAAAAATATACCTAAAAATTTACTTGTAATTGGTGGTGGTTATATTGGACTTGAAATGGGAACAGTTTATGCTGGGCTTGGATCAAATGTTACTGTAGCCGAATTTTCAAATACATTGCTTCCAGGTGCTGATTCCGATTTAGTCACACCTTTAGTAAAAAAACTGAAAAAAGAATTTAAAGAAATTAAACTTAAAACTAAAGTTACCAATATTGTAGCTGAACAAGATTATTTAAAAGTTAAATTTGAGTCGGAAAATAATAATGTTGTTCATGAGAAATTTGATAAAGTTCTTGTTTCAATCGGGAGAAAACCCAATACTGAAAGTTTAGGACTTGACAAAACAAACATAAAGCTAGATAAGAGTGGATATATTATCGTAGATTCAAAAATGAGATCCAGTGTCCATAATATCTTTGCAATAGGAGATATAGTAGGTAATCCAATGCTTGCGCATAAAGCCACATATGAAGGTCATGTTGCAGCGGAAGTTATAGCTGGTTTACCATCAATAAATGATGCTAAATGTATTCCTGCAGTCATATTTACAGATCCAGAAATTGCTTGGGCAGGCATAACAGAGAATGAAGCTAAATCAAACAACATACCATATGAAAAAGGTGAATTCCCATGGGTTGCTAGTGGTAAAGCTATTGCGCACGGTAGGACTGAAGGTCTCACAAAAATTATTTTCAATCCAAAAAACAAAGAAATACTTGGTATTGGGATTGTTGGCGTAAACGCTGGCGATATGATTGCTGAAGGCTGCTTGGCAATAGAGATGGGTGCAGATGCAGAAGATATAGGATTGACTATTCACCCTCATCCTACTCTTTCTGAATCTATAGGTTTATCTGCTGAGGCATTTGAAGGTACTATTACAGATTTATATATCCCAAAAAAATAAAATCATGCAGCCTTACAAGAAGTCATCTTCATAATACTTAATTATTTCTTGGGGAATTTGAATTTTAGTCTGTTTTTTATAGTCAAAGCAAACCAATGTTGTAGTTGAAACGGTTATGATAGTACCGTTTTTTTTTTCAAAAATTGCCGTTAAAATGTCAAAACTAGAATAACCAATTCTTACAATTTTTTGTCCAATTTCTATTTTTTGAGGATAACTTAATTGATTGATATAATCAATTTTTATTGATGCCATAATAATTGGAACATCTTTAAATCCTAACTTTTCCAATAATTTAACTCTTGCTGTTTCAACATATGTTAAAAAATTAGCATTATTTACATGGCCGAGACTATCCATGTCAGCCCACCTAATATCTATTTCTACGAAATAACTAAACTCTGTTTTTTTTATTTGCTTCGGCTTTGTCATTTTTAATTTTTCCTTAAGTAAAGATAATATATAAAATATATATATATTAAGTTATTTTACTGTAAAATTAATTCTAATATTTTCACAATGTTTTAAAGGATTTAAATCAAAAATGTTAAATAAATTAATGACAGATATGCGAAAAGCAATGAAGGCGAAGGAGAAAAAGAGGGTTCAAGCAATACGTAATATAGTTTCTTTGGTAAAATCTAAACAAATCAATTCAGGTAAAATTCTTTCTGATAAAGAAATAATTTTAATAATACAATCACATGCAAAAAAATTAAAGGATTCTATTGAGCAATACGAAAAAGGAAATCGAGAAGATTTAGCTAGAGATGAAAAAGTTGAATTAAATCATACTGAATCCTATCTCCCAAAACAATTAAATGAAAGTGAATTAAGACTAATTGTCACTGAATTGATTAATTCTATGGGCGCGAAATCATTGAAGGACATGAAGGATATCATGCCAAAACTAATGCAGCAGATATCAGGTAAAGGCGACGGGAAAATGGCCTCTAATATTGTCAGAGAAATCTTAAGTAGATGACAATAAATCCTGTTGATATTTTCATCAGTCTTATCTGGACTTATTTTATTCTTTCAGGTTTTAAAGCTGGATTTATTACACAATTTGCTCAAATACTAAGTCTCATTTGTGGATTTATTTTTGCAAATATTTTTCACTTACAAGCTTATGATTTTTTAACACCTTATATCGAAAGTTCAAATATCAAGTATTTTATTTCGTATATATTTATATTTTTAATCGCTGTATTTTTAATCCAATTAGTTGCAAAAATTATAAACCAAATATTTAAATTGATTTTACTTGGATGGTTAAATAGAATTCTAGGCCTTTTATTAGGTGGAATAAAAGGCCTTTTCCTGACTAGTTTATTTATTTTTGCATTAGAAATACTTCCTGGAACAAATGAATTAAGAGAAAAATTACGACAAGAGTCTATATTATATGAAATATCAAATAGTTTGAAAAATTGGACAATTAATACATTATCTCAAGAAGAGTTAATGTATAAAATAAAACAAGAAATAGAAGAAAAAACAGAAGAGGAATATATTCAAGATTTAATTAAAAATACCTTAAACTAGATGAATATTGAATTAAAAAATTCTGTTTTTAATGATTTAGGTTTTAACAATATACTAAATGAATATACTAAATTTTCTCATTCTAGTGATACAACTAATAAACTTCTTGAACTCAAACCAGTTTTTAAGCTTGACATAATAAGAGAAAATTTAAATAAAACTAGCTGTTTTATCTCTAAAATACAGAAAAATGAAAAAGTACCTATAGAGATATTCCCCGATATTAAACCCATAATTAATTCCTTAAGAATTGAAAATAAAGCATTAGATCAACATCAGTTTAAAGACTTATTTAAATTATTAGAAATTTCGAATAATTTAAAAAATATTTTGAATAATAATTCTTTCCTAGCCTTAAAGCCTGAAATAGAGAAATTATATATTAACCTGATTGGTCAAAAAAAAATTACCAATATTTTTGATGAGACATGGTATATATCAAAAAATGCAAGTCCTAAATTATCCAAAATATATAATTCGATTAATTCTTTAGAGTCTTCGATAGACAACATAATATATTCATTTTTTAAAAAAGCCAAAGAAAATAAATGGCTACAACAAGATAATATGAAATTGATAGATAACCGCAAATTAATTCCTATGAAAATGAACTGTAAAAGTAAAATTAATGGTATTATTGTTGGAAAATCTTCATCTGGAAAAGCAGTATACATTGAGCCACTAGAAATAATTGAAAAAAGAAATAAACTAATTGAATTAGAAATTTCTAAAAAGAAAGAAGAAAATTTAATTTTACTGAGTTTAACAAATTTTTTTCGAAATGAAATGAATGAAATTAAAATAGGTTATAAATCTGTAGTAATGCTGGATTTTTATCATTGTATTGCTAAATTCTCATTTAAATTTAATTGTGTTATCCCAAATTTTGATCGACATGAACAAAATATTTCAATCAGTCAAGGAAGGAATCCATTACTTTTAATACAAAAAAAAAAATATTGTACCCCTTAACTTTGAAATTAATAAAAAAAATAAAATACTATTAATAACTGGGCCAAATGCTGGTGGAAAAACAGTTGTTTTAAAAACTATTGGTCTTTTTGTTTTGATGGCGCAATCAGGACTGCATGTACCATGCAAAAATATTAAGCTACCAATTTTTAAAAAAATCTTTACAGATATTGGAGATAGGCAATCTATTGAAGATGATCTATCAACATATTCGGCTCATTTAAATGAAATCTCTTCTATATTAAAAAATTGTGATCAAGATACACTTATACTCATGGATGAACTAGGAACAGGTACAGATCCTGACGCCGGGGCATCTTTATCTCAAGCATTTTTAGAACACACATTAGACAGACAATCATGGTTAATTGCAACTACTCACCTCGGAAAATTGAAAATATGGGCACATGAAACCAAAGGTGTTCAAAACAGTAGAATGATGTTTGATCACGAAAAATTATTTCCTACGTATAAGCTTATTCTTGGTAAACCCGGATCTAGTTTTGCCCTAGAAATTGCTAATCGTATGAAAATTGACAACAATGTAATTAATAGGGCTAAAGAACTTCTCGGAGATAAGTCTTTAAAAGTAGAACTTTTGCTGTCTGAACTTGAAAAAGAACGTCGTGAATTAAAAAAAACAAAAAATAGAATACAAAAACAAAGGAAATATATTCAAGAAGCAGAAGATCGAATTCTTGCTTTTGAATTTGAAGCAGAAAAAAAATATAATGAAGCTGAAGAAAAGGCTACCAAAAATGCGCATAAATTTATTTTGGATACACGAAAAGAAATAGAAAAATTGATTGAACAAATTAAATCCAACGAAGCAAATAAACTGACTATAAGAGAGGCTAGGCAAAGATTGGATGGAAAACTTAGAATAATTAATCAAAAAGAAAAAAAAATAACTCAAATAAATGAATCTCATCAATATAAATCAAATCAGAATAAATTGTTAAATATTAAAAATTTAAAAATAGGTACAAAAGTTAAAATACCATTTTTAAATACAAACGGAGTTATTATTAATTTAACAAAAAATAAAAAACAATCAACCATTGAGTTTAATGGTAAAAAAATGAGAGTTAATTCCAATAAAATTATTCCTATTTATGAAAAAGAAGATGAAAAATCTGAAGAAACTACAGGAAAAATAAACTACTCTAAACCTTCAACATTTCAATTGGATATTCGTGGAAAAAGAGTTGAAGAAAGTTTAGAATTACTAACTCAATTTTTAGATGGTGCTTTAGTTTCAGGTTTAAATTACGTCAGAATACTTCATGGAAAAGGAACAGGTGCATTACAAAATGCTGTTAAAGACCATCTAAAAGAACAATCATTCATCTCTGAATTTCAGTATGCACATCCTGATTCAGGAGGGACAGGGATCACCGAAGTAAAACTAAAATAAAAAATAAACTTCCAGCTATTTGTACTAAAAAAAGATATTTGAACAATTAGTAATATTATAATTGGATTTGAGAAAAGTAATTATCCTTGTGTAATTTATAGCCTAAATAAAATTGTAAATATACAATTTAAACTATTTTTTATATTGTAATTAAACTTAGGAGTGCTCAATGTACAATAACGTTGGTGAATTTATGGATAAAGTTTCAAAAAAAAATAATTCACAACCAGAATTTATTCAAGCAGTACAAGAAGTTTTAACTTCAATATGGGGATATCTCCATGATAATCCGCGCTATATACAATCTAATATCCTTGATAGAATAATTGAACCCGAACGTGTAATTATATTTAGAGTTCCATGGAAAGATGATAGAGGGGCAATTCAAGTTAATCGTGGATATAGAGTAGAATTTAATTCTGCAATTGGTCCATACAAGGGAGGATTAGGATTTCATCCATCTGTAAATCTCGGGATTCTAAAATTTTTAGGATTTGAACAAATATTTAAAAATAGTTTAACAACATTACCAATGGGTGGTGGAAAAGGTGGTTCAGACTTTGATCCGAAAGGTAAATCAGAAAATGAAGTGATGAATTTTTGTCAAAGTTTCATGACAGAGTTAAGTAGACATATTGGTGCTTCAACAGATATTCCTGCAGGTGATATTGGTGTTGGTACCCGCGAAATTGGATATATGTTTGGTCAATATAAACGTATCAAAAATGAATTTACTGGTGTACTCACAGGTAAAGGTTTAAACTGGGGAGGTAGTTTAATACGACCTGAAGCAACAGGCTATGGTTGCGTATATTTTACAGAAAATATGTTAAATACAAAAGGAGACTCTTTAAAGAATAAAACTATTATTATAAGTGGTTCTGGAAATGTTGCGCAATTTGCTGCTGAAAAATGCAATGAATTAGGTGGAAAAGTTGTCAGTATGTCTGACTCCTCAGGAACAATATATGATAAAAATGGTATTGATAATAATAAATTAGATTGGATAAAAAATCTGAAAAATAATGAACGAGGAAGAATTTCAGAGTACACTGAGAAGTATGATGCAGTTTATAAACATGGGAATAAACCTTGGCAAATAAAATGCGATGTTGCTTTACCATGTGCTACTCAAAATGAAATTAATGAAAAGGATGCAAATATTCTCGTTAAAAACAATTGCATTGCTGTCGCCGAAGGTGCTAACATGCCTTGCACAACTAAAGCAGTGGATAAATTCATAGAATCAAAAATTTTATACGGACCAGGAAAAGCTGCAAATGCTGGTGGTGTTGCTGTATCAGGACTTGAAATGTCTCAAAATTCTATGCGTATCCAATGGAATAAGAAAGAAGTCGATTCAAAATTAAAAGAAATAATGAATAATATTCATAAACAATGCGAATTATATGGTACTGAAGGTAAATTTATTAATTATTCCAAAGGAGCAAATATTGGAGGATTTATTAAAGTTGCTGATGCTATTTTAGATCAAGGAGTTGTTTAGTAAAATTTATAGCTATGCAGAAAACGAAAATATATAAAGCCACTATTTCTATATTTCTTTTTCTCATTACATGTATGATGTTTTCTTGCCAATCCTTAGAAATATTCGATGAAGATCAAATCACTCAATTTGAAATTGGTGATAGTCTATATTTTTCATTACGAAATATAAACCCACAGTCAATATCCTATAATGAGGAAGTTGGTCCACAGAATTTTCTAGGTAAAGTAGTACTCATTTATTTCACATCAAATGAAACATGAAATACCTGTATTGATCGGTTCGGTCATCTATATGAGATATACAATGATAATTTTGATTTTGTAAATAATGTAGAAAATGTAATGTTGATTGGTGTAGGAAAAAGTAATAATATTCCAATAAATCTAATCTTATCAAATAATAAATCAACACCTTGGGTTAAAGATAAATTAAAAAATATCACATGGAATCATTTCAACGCTAGTAATAGAGATCTTTTCATTATTAATAAAAGTGGAATTCTTCATTCAAAACATAATTTGACCGAAATTCCAAATATTTATTATTATTTAGAAATTTCCAATATAGTCGATCAATTAATTAATTTATAAGGAGTTTACATGGGATTTGGAGATATTATAAATTTTTTCTTCAATAGCAAAAAAAGTAAGTTAAAAAATGGAATACATCAGTTAAATTATAAAAATGGCAACATAATGATACTAGGAAAAGTTCGTAAAGGCAGAAAAGTAGGTGTTTGGAAAACTTTCTATGAAAATGGAATACTGAAATCAAGAGGCGCTTATGACAGTGGTCAGAAAACTGGTTATTGGGAATATTTTTATGAAAATTCACAATTTAAACAGAAAGAGTTTTATAAAAAGTCTAAAAGAGAAGGTACATGGACCGAGTTTTATAAAAATGGTAATCTTAAGACTGAAGTTTCGTATAGTGGAGGAATTAAACAAGACCAGTTAAAGTGGATGAATGAAAATGGAACAATTCAAATAGTTGGTAATCCAAAACCAGGCGACGAAAATGGTATTTGCACTGAATTTTATGAAGACGGAAAAATAAAAAGCAAAAAAATATATAAATCAGGATTAATTCAAGGTCAGTATATAGAATATCATAAAAATGGTCAGATTTTAACATTTGGAAAGTACGAAGATTCAAAAAAAATTGGTGTTTGGATTTGGTATGATGAAGATGGAAAAGTTCAAGTTGAAAAATCTTTTGATAATTAAATAATTTGCAGTTTGATACAGTATTTAGCAGATTACTTTTATCAAAATATATTCCCAATATCTATAGGAGGAATTATAGGTGGAACTATAGTTTGGTTTTTATGTAAAATCTTTATGTATTTTAGATACGAAGATTACGAAATTGAAAAAAATTTTAAAGCTGTAGAGAGTAAACTAGATAAAATATCGAATCATCTAGGAGTAAATCAAGTAGACTGTAAAAAAAAAGAGAATAAATAAATGGATATGGTTTGGTTGTTATTTGTAATTCTTATCATTGCCACTTTTTTGGTTCTGTGGCATGAATTTAGACAAAAAGAAATTGGATGGTCTAAAATTCAGTATCAAATATATATCCTAGTAATGATGTTTTTGTGTTTTGTTGGATATGCATTTTTGATGTTTTGGATTAACTAACCTGACTACTAGCTATAATATTTTCAACAAATTCTCTAAAAGCACCTTCACCCCCTCCTCTTTTAGTAACTATATCCGGTTTAAACATATTTAGAACTGGACTCGATGATGGCATAGCTGACAATCCTACTGCTTCTAACACTTCAAAATCATTTATATCATCACCGATATATGCAACCTCTTCAAGTTTATAATTATATCTTGAACAAATATATTTTAATCTTTTTAATTTTTCTTTTTCGTGTAAATAAACTTTATCTATATTTAATTTTTCAGCTCTCTTTTTCACCATTTCTGAATTTTCACCGGTCATAATTAAAATATCAAGTCCATAATTTTTTAAAATTTCTACAGCCATACCGTCATATGTAGAAAAGGCCTTAAGACAATCACCATTAGGCGAATAATACATTTTTCCATCAGTCCAAACACCATCTATATCGGTTCCTACAAGCTTAATTTTTTTTGCTTTTTTAATAATTGACATTTAATTACCAAATTACACTTTCTTCTTTAATAACAACATCTTTCAAATGATCATATTTTAATTTTTTACCGATTAAATCATTATATTTAGTAGGGGATACTCCATTACCAGGACCCTTTGTAGTGAGCATATCAACAGTAATTTTTTCACCTTTTTTTATATTTTTAGCTGTAACAATACTTTTCCCTAATTTTTTCAAAACAGGCTTTTCTGAATCCTGTAATTTTTTATCAAAATCACCCATTGCATCTTCTATATGTCGGATGTCTCTAACCATTTTTGAAAATCCAAGTGGTTCTAATGATGCGGCGTGATCTCCACCTTTCATGGTTCTATCTAATGTGAAATGCTTTTCAATGATTTTTGCACCCATTGCAACTGCCACTCCTGGAATAGAAATACCGAGTTCATGTCCAGAATAACCTATAATGTTATTTGGGAAAATATCTAAATATGACTTTATGACATTTAAATTAATTTCATTAAATTGTGCGGGATATGTAGAAGTGCATTGTAAAATTGCAATATTTGTGTTGTGTTTTTGAACTAGACTTAAGGCACTTTTAACTAAATTAATGTCTGCCATACCTGTAGATAAAATAATTGGTTTCCCTTTCTTTGCAGTGTGCTCTAATAATGGAAAATTAGACAAATCAGCAGAAGCCATTTTGAAAAAAGGTATATCTATTTCCATTAAAAAATCTATACTTTCTTCATCCCAACCAGAAGCAGAGAAAAATAATCCAGTTTGTTCAGTAAATTTTTTTAATTCTTTATAATTATCTTTAGTTAATTCTAATGCTCGCTTATGCTCACCATATGTTTTCCCGAAACTATTTCTATTTTCATAAGACATATCTAAACCTGCTTTTGTAAGTATTCGAGAAATTGATCTTTTTTGAAATTTAACGGCGTCAGCACCACATTCTCTTGCTTTTAAAATTAATTTTTTTGCAATATCTACACTGCCTTGGTGATTAATTCCTATTTCAGCAATAATAAATGCTGGTGATTTTTCATTAAGATTTTTATTTGGTAGTCTAAAAGTTCTTTTCATTATTTTATATGCTATTTAATTTTGTTTTTTTCTTGTGCAATTCAATAATTTAATAAGTCGATCTCAATCGCACATTTTTCAGGAGAAATATATTATCTAATATTACTACTAAGTCTGTTATTATTTTTAACAAAATGATTATAAATAACCATTTAAACTGATCTATTTTTAACAAATACAATATTTTGATCTATGATATCTTATCTTCTTAGTCTTCATTTATAATATTATAACGGATTTGTTAAGATATCAGCAAATTCCCAGAAAAATTTATGCATTGGAAACAATGTTAACAATGAATCAAAATTATTCTACTTGAAATGTTTAACAATTCAACATAAACTATTGATGATTCTTAAGGGACTTGTTACTTAAAATTCAGGTTTAATTTCTTTATTGTTTATAGTGCGAATAATTGAACTTTTTGTCGTGGATGAATTTACAGATTTTAGAAGGTCATAATTATTATCACATCTAGAAATCGTGTTCTTGTTTTTTTCTAAATTTATCATTAATGATTTATAGTTTTTGGTAAAAGCAGAAAATGCATATCAAATTGTGCGACATATCAGTGGTACCCCATTAAACTTCTTTATATTTCTATTAGGTATACCTTTAGTCGTTCCCTTTGCTAGAATGAAAACTATTATTTCAATTAACATCAGTAAAATCATTTAATTGATAAATTTTTTTTCCTCTAATCAATTTATCAATATATTCTTTCTCTGTAACTAAATTATGTTTTCCACCTTTTTTTATCCAACTCTGGTTATATAGCCATTTCTTGAATCTATTATCATAGTAGTGTTCCTTCCCATTTTGGAAAAAATCAAATCCATGAATAATTACTTTCTCGAAATTTTCGATTGCCCATAAAATTGAATTTGTACCTGTTGTTAACCGCAAAGAGTTACATTTTTTCTCATAAAATTTCATTTTGTCTATTGAAATAAGTTTATATTGATTTTTACTCAACATCAATCTTTTTTGGATATGATCATGGATATAATTACTTTTATTTATCTGAATATTTGGTGGAATAAAAACAATTACTTGGTTAAAAGTATAAGTTCGCTTATTTAAATTTTGATTTGCACCATTACACCAAATAGTAGTCTTTGAACCAATTATATTTTCATATCCAATAGTTTTAAAATTATTAATTCTAGCAATATTTTTAAATCTATCAATTTCTCTACCAAATCCATAATTATGAACAGATGGGCCATTACCAATTATTAGAATACTTTTGTTCAATATATTCTCATGCAATCTTAAAAAATTTTTTTTAAATTTCATTGTAATTTTATAATTTAAAATGTTTAATTATATTCAATGCATTTTCAAAATCATTTTTCGTGGTAATTTTAAAGTTATTTTCATGTCCATCAATAATTTTACATTTTAGTCCATCTTCAAACATTAATCGAACATCATCTGTAGCATCTTCATTATATTTTTCATGAGCTAATTTAATTTTATTAAAATTAAAGCCTTGAGGAGTTTGTAAAGCACGCAACTCATCTCTATTGAGCATTTTTTTTATTTCATTGTTTTTGCAAATAGAAACTGTATCAACTAAAGGTATAGACAAAGAAACCGCATCAAAACGATCTAAATAGACTAAGCAATCATCGATCATTTTTTTTGTAATAAAAATTCTTGCAGCGTCATGAATAAGAACTTTTTCAGTATTCGTACTACATGCTTTTAGTCCATTATATGAAGACTCCTTTCTTGTTTTACCACCTGATACAACTTTTAATTTTGGATATTTTAATTTCATATCTGATAAGTAATTTTCTGGAACTACTAAAACAATCTCATCAATGTTAGAACAAGATTTAAAGACTGAAAGTGAAAAGGATAACAACTCTTTTCCGTTTATGGTATAGAATTGCTTTGGTCTTACTCCCCCAAATCTCAATGATGATCCTCCGGCTAGGATAACTGCTGCTACCATGAAAAACCTGATTCTATATAATTAATCATAATAAAAATTATTTCATTCATTTAATAATAATATACTCTTTAGACAATCTAAAATATTTTTCATATTCAAAATTATTTTTATAAATATATAAATATTTTACTAATTATGGTTTAATTTTTAAACTGAAGTTCAAATAATTGTTTGTACAATCCTTCTTTTTTCATTAATTCTTCGTGACTGCCTCTTTCTATAATCCTTCCATTATCAAAAACAAAAATCTTATCTGCACTGATTATTGTAGATAATCGATGTGCAATAATAATAACTGTTCTATTGTTTATTAAAGTATCTATTGCCTTTTGTACTTTAAATTCTGACTCGCTGTCTAAGGAAGAAGTTGCCTCATCTAATATTAGTATTTTTGGGTCTTTTAAAATTGCTCTTGCAATTGAAATACGCTGTCTTTGACCACCAGACAAACGAACACCTTTTTCACCAATTTGAGTCTTAAATTTTTTTGGTAATTCATCAATAAATTCATACGCATTTGCTAAAATGGCTGCATTTTTAATTTCGTTTTCACTTGCATTTTGTTTACCGTACCGAATATTATTTTCGATTGAATCATTAAATAAAAATATTTCTTGATTTACAAAACCTATTTGAGACCTCAAAGAATTTACATTTAAATATTTTATATTTTTATTGTCGAAATATATTTCGCCTTTATTTGGATCATAAAATCTTAAAACTAAATCAACAAATGTTGACTTCCCAGAGCCACTTTTACCAACTAAGGCAACTGTTTCTCCTTTATCTATACACATATTTATATCTTTTAATACAAAATCACCATGTTTATCATACTGAAATGAAACATTTTTAAAATTAATGCTGCTATTAAAACTTTTTATTTTTTCAGATTTTCTAATGTTATTTATTTTTGAATTGGTATCAAAAATAGAAAACACGCGTTCAGCTGACGCAATTCCAGCTTGAATTTTAGCGTTTACACCGCCTAATTTCCTTGCAGGCTGCATCATTCCAAACAAGAAAAAGATAAATCGTATAAAACCTTCTGGATCAAGAGTTTTCTTTATTAAAACTTCTTTTCCACCAAACCACAGAAGTATTACCCCAATTGAAACACCTATTAAATCATTTGTTGGCGTTGTCAAAAATTGAATTTTATCTTGTTTAAATAGCAAATGAAAGTATTTTTTATTTTCTACTTTGAATCTAAATATTTCAAACTTTTCCATAGCGAAAGACTTTACAACTCTAATCCCATTGATTGTCTCGAGTAGTATATTCGTCACACCTGCAATTTGCTTACTAGATCTTTTAGCTTTTCGACGTATACTCTGACCAAGTTTAAATATTAAGAAAGCAGAAAATGGTAATCCTAAGAAAGTAATAAAAGCCATTTTAGCGCTTATTATAAAGAGCATTGCTGTAAAAATAATAAGACTTATCGGTTCGTTGATTAATCGAGTAATTGTTTCTGTAAATGCAACACGCATTGCAGCAACATCTCTCAAAATTATAGTTGATATTTCACCTGACTTATTTTTATTAAAATAGCTTAAATCCATTTTTTGTAAATGCTCAAATAATTTATTTCTAATATCCGTTATCAGATTATTTTTAACAAACGAAAGAGCAATATTATTTATGTAATAAAAAATATTTTTTAATAAAAAACTAGTAAGTAGCAAGAAACATAGCATTTTTAACTGATCAATTTCTGTACCTTTACCGATTAAACTTTGAGAGAAATCCTCCAATCTATGATAAAGAGTACTATTATTATTTATCACATTATTTAACTCAGAGTTATTTTTCTTCAACATAATTGTTGATACTAACGAACTTATCAACCATAAGGAGAAAGTATTCATTAAAACGAATAAGAATGAAGATATAAGTGAAATTAAAACCACAAACTTATATGGTTTTGCATAGCTTATTATTCTCAGGTAAATGTTCATATTTTATAAATTCCATCCCCTTGTCTGACAATTATTGGAGGGTTAACTGTAAAATTGATGATAGTTGAGCCTGCTGAAATTAAATCACCATCTGAGAAACATTCAATGTTTGGAAATTTATTTTTTATATCACTAATTTTTTTTAATGCTTTTTCACCATGAATATTAACACTTGTTGTTGTAATTGGATAATTAAGTTTATTCACTATATTAAGAAGAAAATCATATTTTGGAATTCTAATTCCTATTAGATCACTATTTAAAGTTACTAATTTAGATAAATTTGTATTTGATTTTTTTTTATAAAGTAATGTAAAAGGTCCAGGTAAAAGTCTCTTAAAAATATTTTCATTATCAATTTCAGCATATTCAACAGCCATATCGAAAGAATTAACAATTATACTCAGAGGATTATTTCTTTTTTTCAATTTATTAAACTTTTCAATTGTGATTGAATTACGTGCGTCGAAACTAAAACCATACAATGTATCAGTTGGTAAAATTATAATCTGACCATTTTTTATTAACTCTACGGCATAATCAATATATTTTCTATTCATATTTATTGTTTTTATAAATCCCCTTTGGCCATTTTCTATGGAACCAAAAATATTGTTCAGGATATTTTCTTATAATTGTTTCTAAATCCCTGACTATGAATTTACAAATTTCCCCCACATCATATTTAAGTCCATTTTTTGTCTTAACTGTTTCCATTTTTTTTACATAGAGTTTATATTTTTTATTTTTTTCAATCACACAATACAAAAGATAAATCGGTATTTTTAATTTAACATTAAATAATGCAGCACCTTTTGGAACAAATGTATCCAATCCAAAAAAGGAAACTTTATATCCTTTTTTACCAGCATTTTGATCACTTGCAAGCCCAAGAAATATTTTATTTTCTAATTCACTCACAAGAACTTTAATTGCGACGCCTTTAAGTAATGTTTTATTTCCATGATATTCTCTAAGTTCTTTAAAAAATTTTTGTACTCCTTTATTTTTTTGAGATTGAACTACAACAGAAAATGGAATTTTACTCAAACCTAGAATAGGAAACATCATTTCCCAATTACCAATATGACCAGTGACAATTATTCCACCATTTGAATTATTTAACAAACTCATACTACTAGAATCAATTTTAATATAATCTTTTAAATTGATATGATTAATTCTTTTAATTCGCAAAAGATCAATTAATACGAACCCGAAATGAATGTAACATTTTTTTAGTATTTTATTTATTTCACTTTCAGATTTTTCTGGAAATGCTATTCGTAAATTTAATTTTGCAACATTTTTTCGAATAGGAAAAGTTAAATGAATTAAAAATCCTAAACTATAACCAATAAAAGTGGAAACTCTTTTCGGTAGTAAACGAATAAGAAGTGATATCAATTTCAGAGAATAATAAGAAATATATTCCGCTATTGTTAAACTCATTTACTTAATTTTATAAAAAAATTATCTAAATTATTTATTAAATTCATAGATTAAAATTACAGATATTTTCGGATGAAATTATGAACTACTTAAATAAAAAAAATATGATATTTTTTGTTTTGATATTTTTTTCAATATTAATATCAAATGATAAAATTGTTTATTCCGTCCCGATCGAAGGCGATATTGATATGGGACTTCCTTTCTACCTTGAAAGAGTAATTAAAGAAGCAGAAAAAGAAGATGCGGATTATATTATTTTTAATATTGATACATTCGGTGGTAGAGTGGATGCTGCAACAAAAATCAAGGATGCTATATTAAATTCAAAAGTACCTACGATTGCATTTATCAACAAGAGAGCAATTTCTGCTGGTGCACTTATTTCTCTTTCATGCAATTATATCTACATGACCTCAGGTGGTACAATTGGTGCAGCAACTGCTGTGGACGGTAGTGGTAAAAAAACATCAGAAAAAGTAATTTCATATATGCGTGAGGAAATGGCGTCTACAGCCGAAGCAAATAATCGCTCTCGTGAGATTGCGGCAGCTATGGTAGATGACGAAATAGAAATAGATTATCTAATTACAATTTCAGGTGATACACTGACTTCAAAAGATATCAGCGGGTTTAAAGAATATAAATTAATTACTCTATCAACTGGCCATGCAGTTGATTTAGGTATCGCAAACGCAGAAGTTAATACTTTTGAAGAATTATTAACTTACATAGATATTCCAGATGCTAAAGTAGTTCAAAAATCTACCAACTGGTCCGAAGGGTTTGTTCGCTTTTTTACATCTCCAACCGTAGCTCCTCTATTAATGAGTTTAGGGTTTTTAGGACTAATGTTTGAAATTAAATCCCCTGGGTTTGGAGTACCTGGTATTGGTGGTCTCATCTGTTTAGGTCTATTTTTCGGTTCACATTTATTAGTTGGGTTAGCAGACATTACAGAAATTTTAATTCTGGCTGCTGGCATTATATTAATTTTAGCTGAAATTTTTATTGTACCCGGTTTTGGAATAACAGGTATCGGAGGCATTGGTTTATTGTTATATGGATTATTCTTGATATTAATTGGGGAATATCCCCAATATACAGATTATATCAACGCATTTTGGGGTCTAAATATTGGTTTTATTGGAGCAATAATCGCAATTTTTATGTTTTTTAAATTTTTAGTTAAATCAAAATTTTACAAAAACTTAAATCCTGTTCAAAATCAGAAAAAATCTGATGGTTTTTCCATATCTGTCGGATACGAAGATTTAATTGGAAAGTTAGGTGTCACGAAAACAGCCTTAAGACCTGTTGGTATAATTATGATTTCTGGGAAAGAATATCATTGCAGATCAAAAGGTGATTTTATAGAGTCAAATATGACTATAAAAGTTGAAGGTATTGAGGAAAATGAATTAATTGTTTCAAAAAAATAATTTCCTGAAAATCCTCATTATTTTTTCAGAAGAACGTCATCGGATATATCTGAATAATAGGTTCCTCTTGAATTCATTAGAAATGCAGTG
>MDTA01153534.1_pt1 | contig 23449 bp, 16 predicted proteins | sample 811151 | NCBI WGS metagenome assembly MDTA01 (sample SAMN05326648, study PRJNA326480) | marine metagenome | isolation source: seawater | place: Indian Ocean: South | collected 2010
GCCCGCGTCGCCTTCGCCTTGATGAAATACCAGGAGAACTATTGCGCCCCCAGGCTCTCATGAGCCTTGTTAGGTACCATAGAATCTCCCACAAGGCCCAGGCTCGGCTGTTACTCCGTGTCGTCGGCCGGCGGTGCGGGGTCCTCTTCTTCCCGCGGGGCGTCAGCGGCTTCCTCTTCTTCCTTGGGCGCCGCCGGCTCTTCCGGCTTGACGCCGTTGTCCTCGAGCGTCTGGTCCGACAGCTCCGCCTTGGCTTCCACTTCCTCGGCGCTCTTCTCCTCGCCGATCCGGTAGGCGGCGAAGCCGGCGTGCACCACCTGGTTCACCGCCATGCCCAGCACGCGGCCGTCGTAGGGCGCGATGATGGCGCTGCCGGTGTTGCTGATGGGGTCGGTGACGGTACCCAGGATCTCGCCCTTGCGCACCTGATCGTTGAGCTCCACCTCGGACAGCAGAATGCCGCCCTGGCCGGCGCGGATCCATTCCGATTCGAAGAACACCGGTTGCGGCGCGCCCCAGAAGCGGCTGGCTTTGCGCATGTCCAGGTTTTCCAGCAGCGTCTCCAGGGCCTGGACCCCGTAGTCCACCGCTTCGCCTTCGAGACGGTTGGGGCCGCCGGCTTCCATGGTCACCGCGACAATGCCTTCTTCCACGGCGGCGGCGCGCAGCATGCCGTCGCCCGGCGGGCTGTGCAGCACGGTCATGCCGCCGAAGTGCTTGGCGAACGCCACCACCTCGGACTTGTCCAGGTCGGCGCGCAGCTGCGGCTGGTTGATGCGCTTCTGGGAACCGGTGTGCAGGTCCACCAGGTAATCGCACTGGCGCACGATGTTGTTGAACAGGGAGAACGCCAGCCGGCTGGCGGCGCTGCCTTTTTCGTGGCCGGGGAAGTAGCGGTTCAGGTCGCGGCGGTCGCTGAGATAACGCGAGCCGTTGCGGAAGCCGTCCAGGTTGACGATCGGCACGCCCACCACGGTGCCGGCCAGCTCGGTGGGTTCCAGCTCGTACATCAGGCGCCGCACCATCTCGATGCCGTTGAGTTCGTCGCCGTGCACGGCGGCGGTGAGGCACAGGCGCGGGCCCGGCTCGTTGCCGTGGGCCACCAGCACCGGCACCGGCGTGGCGATCGAGCGGAACGACTGGTCCGGGGCCCAGTGCAGGGTTTCGAAGGTGCCCGGTTGCACCGTCTTGCCGAGCAGTTCCAGCGGTTTGACGGTGTCGGCGCCGTCCTCTTCCTCGACTTCGGAGGATGACGCCTCGTCCTGTTCCGGGGCGTCGCCACTGTCGGTGGCGGGCGCCTCGGCGGCCACGTCGTCTTCGCGTTCGTTGGCGGTCACGGTGCCGGCCAGGGCCAGCAGGATCAGAGTAATCAGCGGAATAATACGCGACACGGAAGCTTCCTTTTAGGACCGTTTCATGACTCTCGCTGGGCCAGTTCCTCCCAGCGCGCATAGTGCTCGTTCAGGCGTTGCTCCAGCTCCTGCAGCCGACGCTGGGCGTCGGCGATTTCGTCCTGGGGGCGCTTGTAAAAGTCCGGGTCGGACAGTTCGGTCTGAACCTCGCCCAGCGTCGCCTCCAGGGTTTCAATCTGCTCGGGCAGCGCCTGCAGTTCCAGCTCTTCCTTGTAGGAGAGCTTGCCGCCGCCGCTGTCCTTGGCTTTCGGTTTCGGTTTGCTGGACGGCGCGGCGAGCTTGCCGGTTTTGACGTCGTCGCCCCGGTTCGGTTCCGGGCGCTGGCGCAGCCAGTCCTGGTAGCCGCCCACATAGGCGTTGGGGTCGCCGCCCTCGAACACCAGGGTGGAGGTCACCACATTGTCGATGAATTCCCGGTCATGGCTGACCAGCAGCAGGGTGCCCTGGTAGTTGACCAGCTGCTCTTCCAGCAGCTCCAGGGTTTCCACGTCCAGGTCGTTGGTGGGCTCGTCGAGCACCAGCAGGTTGAACGGCTTGGTGAACAGCTTGGCCAGCAGCAGCCGGTTGCGTTCGCCGCCGGACAGCGAGCGCACCGGCTGGCGGGCGCGCGCCGGCTCGAACAGGAAGTCCTGCAGATAGCCCATCACGTGCTTCTTGCGGCCGTTGATCTCGACCACGTCGGAGCCTTCCGCCAGGTTGTCGAGCACGCTTTTGTTGCTGTCCAGGGTGTCGCGCATCTGATCGAAGTAGGCCACCTGGAGCTGGGTGCCGTGCTTGACGGTGCCCGCGTCCGGGGTCAGCCGGTCCAGCAGCAGGCGGATCAGCGTCGACTTGCCGCAGCCGTTGGGGCCGAGGATGCCGACCCGGTCGCCGCGCAGCAGGGTGATGGAGAAATCCCGCAGCAGCGGCAGGCCGTCGATGGCGTAGCGCAGATGCTCCGCTTCGATCACCACCTTGCCGGAGTTGTCGCCTTGCTGGATTTCCAGGCCGGCGGTGCCCTGGCGGTTACGGCGCCGGGCGTAGTCCTCGCGCATGCTTTTCAGGGCGCGCACCCGGCCTTCGTTACGGGTGCGGCGCGCCTTGATGCCCTGGCGGATCCAGCGCTCTTCCTGGCTGAGCTTCTTGTCGAACTCGGCGTTGGCGCGCTCTTCGTTTTCCAGGGCCGCCTGCTTGCCGGCCAGGTACTTGTCGTAATCGCCGGGCCAGCTGGTCAGTTTGCCGCGGTCCAGCTCGATAATGCGGGTGGCCAGCGAGCGGATGAAGGCGCGGTCGTGGGAGATGAACACCAGGGTGGCGGAGTAGCCCTTGAGGAAGGTTTCCAGCCAGCGGATCGCGTCCAGGTCCAGGTGGTTGGTGGGCTCGTCCAGCAGCAGGATGTCCGGTTCCTGGACCAGCGCCCGGGCCAGCAGCACACGGCGCTTCATGCCGCCGGACAGGCCGGCGAAGTTCTGTTCGCCGTTCAGGTTGAGCTTGGAGAGCACCGTGTCCACGCGCTGGAACAGCTGCCAGGCGCCGCGCGCCTCGATCTCATTGTTGAGGGTCTCGAAGCGGGCCAGGTTCTCATCCATGCGCTCCGCCTGGTCCGGATCGCCCAGGGCGCGGCTCAGGTGGTCGTGTTCGTTGAGCAGCGTGCCCAGCTCGCCCAGGCCCTCGGCGACCATGTCGTGCACGCTGTGGTCCTGGTCCTCGGGCACTTCCTGTTCCAGGCGCGAGATCATCAGGTTCTGGGTGCTCTCGATCTGGCCGTCGTCGGCCTGCACCTCGCCGGCCAGAACCTTGAGCAGGGTGGACTTGCCGGAGCCGTTGCGGCCCACCAGACAGAGCCGCTCGCCGGCTTCGATGGTGAGGTCGACATTGTCGAGCAGAGGCTGCTCGCCGAAGTGCAGTTGAATCTGTCGCAGCGTGATCAGGGACATGAAAGCGCGTCGTGTTGAAATGAGGCGGCGAGTGTAACATTTACACTATGGCAATTATCGGATTTCCACCCGCTGGATCGGCCTGCTGATCTCAGCGGTCCCCGCCGTCGTCGTCGCGGCCGCGTTCGCCGTCGTGATAGTGGGTTCTGGTCTCTCCATAATGCCCCCGGGTGTCTCCGTGGCGGCCGTTGTTGCCGCTGTCGAACAGGAGACCGTCGGCGGCGGACCTCAGGTGGACGTCAAGCTGGTTGAAGGCGATTTCCACGCCGTGCTCGCGGGCCAGAGTATCGATGGCGCGGTTCAACTCGTTGGTGGCGAACAGAATATCGCCGATTTCCCCGAGATAGACGCGCAACTCGTGATCCAGAGTGCTGGCGCCGAACGCCATGAACAGAATCAGCGGTTCCGGATCCTGCAGCACCCGGGGGTTGTCGGCCGCCGCTTTGGCCAGGACATCGTGGCAAGCCTGCAGATCGGACCCGTAGGCGAACCCCACTTTAAGGGTGACGCGGGTGACGGTATCGGTGAGAGACCAGTTGATAAGCCGTTCGGTGACGAACGCCTTATTGGGAATGATGATTTCCTTGCGGTCGAAATCGATGATGGTGGTGGCGCGGATGCGGATACGGCTGACGGTGCCCGACAGCTCGCCGATGGTGATCACGTCACCGATGCGCACCGGCCGCTCGAACAAAATGATGATGCCGGAGATAAAATTGGCGAAGATCTCCTGCAAGCCGAAGCCCAGCCCCACACCCAGCGCCGCGACGAGCCACTGCATCTTGCTCCAGGACAAGCCGAGCGAGCCCAGGGTGATCATCACGCCGATCATGACGATGACATAGGACAACAGGGTGGTGATCGCGTAGCTGGAGCCCTGCTTGAGACTCAGCCGTGACAGCAGCAGCACTTCCAGCAGGCCGGGCAGGTTGCCGACCAGCACGAAGGTGCCGATGCCGATGGCCAGCGCGGTGATCACATCGCCCAGGCTGATCGGCGAGGTGGTGGCGTTGGCGCCGCTGCCCTCGGTGCTTTCCCAGAGCACAATGGTGTTGGTGTAGGAGAACGCATTGATCACGTCCGCCCATACCCAGTAGAGCAGCACGCCGAACAGCACCACCAGGCCCAGGCGCACCAGCCGCAGCGATTGCTGGTTGACCTGCTGCAGGTCCATTTGCGGCTCCTCGACTTCCACCCCTTCCACGTTTTCCTTGGGTTCCGCCTCGCGCTCCGCCACCGCCCGTTTATAGGCCAGCCACTGGGCGGCCACCGCCAGGCCGCGCACCGCGGTGGCGTCGATAAGGATCACCAGCAGGGCAAGATAGAAAGTGTCGATCAGGCGGCCGGACAGGCGCACCGAGGTGAAGTAGTAGCCGGCCACGATCAACGCCACCAGCACCAGCGGCGCGCCGGCGCTGATCAAGGTGATCACCGAGCGCAGGGTGCGCGAATAATGCTGGATCGGGTAGGCCAGCGCGGTGCGCGCCAGCATCACGCTGATCACCGCCAGCCCGGCCACCATGGTGACCAGGCCGATGCGGTCGTTGCTCAACTGCGCCGGCCACTCCTCGCCGAAGGCGATCACCAGCGTCATCGGCACCATGGTCAGGCCGATGATCAGCAGGCGCCGTCGCAGTTGCCGGTTATTGTCCTCGGTCCAGCGGAAATGGCGCTGGGCGATGCCGTTGCGCGACAGCAACCGGTAGCACAGCTCGAACACCAGCCAAATCAGGGCGATCTTGGCCAGCGCCGCGCCCAGCACCGTGCTCAGGGTGCCGGGCTGCACCCACAGCCCCCAGCCCAGCAGGCCCAGCACCAGCGGGCCGGGCACGCAGAGCAGCGTCGTGTAGATGATCGCCAGGGGCGTGTGGCGCTGGCTGTCCCGCTTCAGAAAGCCGATATCGCCGTTCAGCGACTTGATCCGTTTGCGCAGGCGCGGGCGCACCAGCCACAGGGCGCCGGCCAGCACCAGCGGCAGAAACAGCCATTGCCACTTGCTTTGCAGAATGTCGGTGGCGTTGGTGACCATGCGCCGCCACGGCATGGTGTTGATCTGGTCCGCCACCTGGCCGGGGAATTCGGCGAACCAGGCCAGGGACAGCGGCTGGGTGCTGGGCATCCAGAAGGTCTGTTCGGAGATGATGTCGTGCAGATTGCGGGTCAGCTTATCCAGTTGCTCCTGGGACAGATTCAGGCGCACCAGGATATTGAGCTTGCGGCCCAGCTCCTGATCGAGCTGATTGAGCAGGTCCACCCGGTTGTCAATCAGGCGTTGCAGGCCGTCGCGCAGCTGCGCTTTTTGCTGATCGTCCAGGCCGCTGTCCTCGGGCAGCTTGAGATCCCGGTTTTCCAGTTCCTGCAGGGTCTGGCGGATGTCGAACTGGGCCAGGCGCGCCTCGGTGATCTGTTTGTCCAGGCCTTCCCGGGGTGTGAACTGCGGCAGGCTTTTCTGCTGCTCGTAAAGAATGCGCGATAACAGCAGGCTGCCGTCGAGCATCTCGATCTGATCGTTCACGGTGCTGGAGAGCGAACGGGCGCGGTCCAGCTGGGTCTCCGCGTTGATCACCTCGCGGATCAGGTTGTTCACGTCGCTGGCGGTGTCCTTGAGCTGGTCACGCACCGCCTCGTTGCGCTGCCGCGCGGTGTCCAGCAGTGGATGACTCACCAGGCTTTCCGGCAGGTCGAGCTGGTCGTCGCCGATTTCCGCGCTGAGTGACTCGCCGCGGCGTTCGTTGATCATTGGCTGGAGGACGTCCAGCCGCGTCTGAATCACCTCGGTCCGTGCTTCCAGCACCCGTTTGCGCAGGCGGGCCAGCTCTTCCAGGGTGCTGGCCACGGACAGCTCCTGGTTGCGCAGTTCAATACGCGTTTCCAGCGCCGCCAGTTCCGTGCGCAGCCGGGTGGTTTCGGCCTCGGAGAGGGTATCGTTTTCCTGGTTCAGACGCCGGCGGATTTCGTCGGTGCGGGCCAGGCTGTCGCTGATCGTGTTCTGGGCACGCTCGGGCAGGGTTTGCGCGCGGGTCAGCTCGCCGCTCACCTTGGCCAGGGTTTGCTGGTTTTCTTCCAGCGCTTCCAGTTGCTGGCCGAGTTCTTCCACAAGCGCGGCAAGGGAAAGGTCCTGGTAGCGGGCGCGCCAATCCAGCTCGGCGTCCTGGCGCGCCTTGGCCAGCTGCTCCTGAAGACGGTTGCGGTCCACCGGGGCCTGCCGTCTGCGGTCGGAAAGCGTGTCGATCTGTTCCCGGTTGCTGTCGATCTCGCGCCGCAACGTCAGCGTCTGCCGCAGCTCTTCGCGTTCCGGGTCCTCGTCGGCGGTATCGGCGGCGCCGTCGCCGCCGTCGCCGGATTCGCCACCGTCACCGGAGAGCTGTTTCTCCAGGTCGCCGATGCCGGGCAGTGAGAACGCACCGGTCTGCGCCTGGGCCGCCGCCATCGGCAGCAGCGCCAAGAATAGAGCCAGAGGTAACGAACGGAACAGTTTGGTGAATACAGCCAACACGGAAAGCGCCTTTGGTTTTTTGCAAGCTTAGCAACGGCCGGGGGCGCGGCATAGCCGCCACCGCCATTCCGTGATCAGCAGCCCCGCCCGTCGGTGATCTCGGCGACGCTGTCCGCCACGTTGTCGTCCTCCGGCGCCAGTTGCCGGGCGCGGCACACCGCCTGCCGGGCCTGGTCCGGTTCGCCGCTGTCGCGCAGCGCGTAGGCCAGGTTGTTCCAGGCCGGTGCCAGCTCCGGGGCGCGCGCCACGGTGGCCCGGTAGGCGCTCAGCGCGGCGTCCTTCCGGCCGTCCTGCCAGAGCGCGTTGGCGTAGCCGAAACGCAGCCGGCCATTGTCCGGGAAACGCTTTACGCCGGCTTCCCAGTAGGGCAGCGCGCCGGTCTGCATCGGCGCCAGCGCCTGCAGCAGCGGTTCCGGTTGCACGCTGTCCGGCAGGTCGCCGGGCGGCAGCAGCACGAAGCCCCAGTAGCGGCCCCGGGCCCAGGTGCGCAGAAAGCGGTTCCAGCGGCTCTCCGTGGCCCGGTCCGTGCCGCTGTGCAGAATGATGCGCTCACCGCCGTCGCGGTAGCCGATCACCACCGCGTAGTGCCACAACGGCCACTGCGGCAGCGCCAGGTTCTGTAACACCAGCACCGGATGGCCGGCCTGCACTTCCTGGATCAACGCCGTCGGCGTGTTGATTGGATAGGCGAGCAGGCCGCGGGCCCGGCCCGCCGCCACCAGCTCGATGCCCAGCGCGCCCTGGCGCTCCGGCAGCCAGACTTCGTCCACCAGCGCCGTCTTGTCGCCGGGCAGCCCGTTCCATTGCAGCATCATGCCCAGGGCGGCGGGGCCGCACTGGTAGGCTTCCTGGGGAATAAAGGGCACGTCCAGCCGCTGCTGCGGGCGCGCGTCGGCCCGTTCCGGCGGCGGAACCGTCTGGCAGGCGGTGAGCAGTAGCAGAAACAGCAAGGCGGCGGCCGGGCGGCCGCCGCGCGGGCAGGCGATCATTTACCCGATCGGATCGATGACGGGGAATACGTCGGTGGCGCCGAGCAGATCCAGCAGCACCAGAATCAGGATAACGGCGAGAATCACACCCACCACGCTACCGCCGGCGGGCATCTGTTCCGCTTTCTGCGCCAGCTGGTTCAGCTCGCGGTCGCTGAGACGACCCAGACGCTTTTCCACGTCGCCGGGGGTGACGCCGTTCTTGGCCAGTACCTTGGCGGCGGCTTCATGATTCATCAGCCGCATGACTTTGCGTTCGGTGGCGGCCCGCTGCTCGCTGGAAACCATGCCATCGGTCGTGACCATGGCGGCGTGGGCCGCGGGTACGAACAAGCCTTGGGTAAACAACATAACCAGCGCCGTCAGGACGCCTGTAATTTGCTTTTTCATCGACATCGCTCCGCTTAAAAAACGTGGCTCAAGGCTAGCACGGCGCGTTCCTGTTCAGGATTATGCAAGTTAAAGCTTTGTGATCTTTTACACTCATGTCACCAATCACCGCCGCCTTCACGCCGGCCTGTGTCAAAGCCGCCAGGGCGGCGTCGCGCAGGCCCGGATCCACCGAGAACAGCAGGCCGCCACTGGTCTGTGGATCGGTGGCCGCCGCCAGACGCGGATCGTCGTCGGCGATGTCGCGGTGCTCGCAGCGTGTCAGCACCTGGTCGTTGGCCGGCTTCAGGGTGCTCACCACGCCCCGCGCCACCAGCTCTTCGGTGCCCGGCAACAGCGACAGGCCGTCCAGGTCCAGGCGCGCGTCCAGGTTGCTTTGCTCGCACAGCTCCAACAGGTGGCCGAGCAGGCCGAAGCCGGTGATGTCGGTGCAGGCATTGGGCGCCAGCGGCGCCATGGCGTCCCGGGCCAGGCCGTTGCTGCGCAGCATGCTGTCGAGCGTGGCGTCCAGCCAGGGGCCGCGACTGAGGTCGTGCATCAGGCCGGCCAGTTGAATGCCGGTGCCCAGGGACTTGGTGAGAATCAGCACGTCGCCGGGCCGGGCGCCGCTTTTATGCCACAGGTCCGCCGGCGGCGCGGCGCCGTTGACCGTGAACCCGGCCGCCATCTGCGGCCCTTCGATGGTATGCCCGCCCACCAGGGTGCAGCGGGCCGCGTTCAATTCCTTCAGCGCCCCGGCCATCAGGCGGTGCAGATCGCGGCTTTGCAGGCGGGGATGGTGGCGCGGCATGCAAACCGTGGCCAGGGCGGAGTGGGGCGCCGCGTTCATGGCGAACAGATCGCTGAGGCTGTGCAGCGCGGCGATGCGCCCGAACAGATAGGGCTCGTCCACGAAGGCGGGAAAATAGTCCAGGCTTTGCACCAGCCGCTGGTCCGCCGGCCAGCGAATCACGGCGGCGTCGTCGGCGTGGTCCACGCCCGCCTCGATGTCCTCGCGGATCACCGGGTCGAGCGCCGCCAGGGCCTCGCTTAACGATTGCGCCCCCACCTTGGCGCCGCAGCCGGCGCAGTGCAGGGTGTCGTCCGGGGCGCCGGCCCGGGCGGCGGCGTCCATGCGCGGCAGCCGGCGGTCGAACTTGTCCATGAAGTCCCGGTCCAGCCGGTCCTTCCAGCGCCACACCCAGCCGCCGGCCAGCGCCGGGCCGCCGCCCCGGCTGCCCACGGCGTCACGGCCGCCGGCGGACAGCAGCGACAGGAAACGCCGTTGCGGGCGGTACGGCTCCAGCGGCTGGCCCTGGGCGGCGGCGGCCAGATTGCGCGCCAGGATTTTCGCCTGGCGTACCGCGTAAACGCCGGCCTTGGGCAGATCGCCGGGAAAGGCGGCGCAGTCGCCGGCGGCGAATACCCGCGCGTCGGCCGGGCTTTGCAGGGTGTCGTTGACGCGCACGAAGCCCTGGTCGTCGCAGGGCAGCCCGCTGTCCGACAGCCAGGAAGCGGCCCGCACGCCGGTGCACCAGAGCAGAAAGTCGTGCGGCAGCTCGCGGTCATCGCTGAGCAGGCGTTGCGCTTGCACCTGCCGCACCGGTGTGTGGCTGTGCAGGGTCACGCCGCGCGCCGCCAGGCGCCGGGTCATGCGGCGGCGCACGCCGGCGGGAAAGCCCGGCAGCAACGCCCCGGCGGTGACCAGGCTGACGCCGGCGCGGTCGCCCAGGGCGTGGGCCACCGCCAGCGCCATCTCGGTGCCGCCGGCGCCGCCGCCCACCACGGTGATCGCCGCCGGCCTGTCCCGCTCCGCCAGTTCGTCCCGCAACGCCCGCCAGCGGCGGTGAAAATCCGCCACCGGTTTCACCGCCACCGCGTGTTGCTCGGCGCCGGGCACGGCGGTGAGATTGGGGGTGGCGCCCACGTCCAGGCTCACCAGGTCGTATTCCAGGTGGGTGCCGTCGTCCAGGTAGAGCCGCCGCTGCTCGGGCTTGAGCCGCACCGCGCGGGCGCGGATAAAGCGCGTGCCGGTGGCCTGGCAGAGGCGCTGCAGATCAATGTGCGTCTCTTCCAGACGGTAGTGGCCGGCGACCAGCCCCGGCAGCATGCCGGAATAGGCGCTCAGGCTGTCCGGGGAGACCAGGGTCAGACGCAGCCCGGGCACCGGTTTCATGGCCAGCATGCGCAGCGCCAACGCGTGGCTGTGGCCGCCGCCGACCATGATCAGATCCTGGGTGGCGGAAGGGGTCAGCATGCGGTTCTCCTGTCGGTCATGGCGGTGCGTCTCATTGCTCATTCATTCCACGGGCTGGCCACGGGTGGACAGGCGCAGGCGCCCGCGCAACCAGCGCGAGAAGGCGTCCACGCCCAGATTCAGGCCGACGGTGGCGAGAATCAAAACCAGGGTGCGGTCAAAGCGGAACTCGGCGACGCTGGAATCAATATAAAAACCCAGGGTATGAATGCCCAGGATACCCAGCACCGCGGTCTCGCGCATGATGATCTCCCAGCGGTAGAGCAAAAAGGCGAGAAAGTTCGGGTACAACCGGGGCAGCACCTCGAAGGCGTAGCGGTTGAGCCCCCCGGGGCTGTCGTCACGCAGGGTCAGCCCTTCGCTGAAACGGGCGGTAAGGTGCGCGATGATCGCCCCGGTGTGCAGGCCCAGGGCGAGGATGCCCGGCAGCATGGACGGGCCCAGCATGATCAGAAAGAAAAACGCCAGGAAGAATTCCGGCGTGGTGCGCAACACCACCAGAATGAAATGGCCCAGCCCCCGGCTGACGCGATTGCCGAACAGCGGTGAGCGCAGCGGAAACAGCACCAGCGCCAGCAACGCCGTCAGCAGCAGGGCGGCCAGGCCCAGCACCAGGGTGTGCCAGACCCCGGGGCCGATCTGCTCGGTCCACAGCGTGCCCAGCCACACCCACAGCTCGGCGACACCACCGCCGCTTTTCAGCGGCGCGGGCACCAGATCCTCGGTGACGAAGCGCACCAGCGTTTGCAGGCTGCCGGTCCACACCGGCGGCGCCCAGATCAGCGCGGCCAGCAGGTAGACCGGCAGCAGCAGCGGGCGCAGCCAGAAGCGCAGAGTCAGAATCAGCAGAAACAGCAGATAAAGCAGCGCCGCGCCTTCGCCGTAATGGCCTTCGCGGAACGCCGTCTCCAGGTGAAAGCCCAGGGTCGGCAGGCCGATAAAGCCGAGGATCGCCGAGGCGCGCAGCGCGCACTCCAGGCGGTAACCGGTGTAGGCCTTGCAGGACGCCCAGATCAAAGGCAGGCGGGCATAGAAAAAGCGGCCCAGGCGGCGCCGGTCGTCGGGCAGGGCAACCGCCGGCGCCGGGTCCGCTTCTTCCAGGAATTCGCCGAACACCTTGGCGAAGATGCCGGCGTAGGGCAGGGCGATGGCGAGCACGCCGGTGAGCGTGGACAGGCCGGTGACCTGCATCAGCAGCAGCCCCCAGAACAGCTCGTGGACGGCGCGCACCGAGGCGGCGCCGGCGCGCACCGCCCGGCGGTGCCAGAACAACGCCAGCAAAAAGCCGGCGGCGGCGCCCAGGGCGACGCCCTGGAACGCAAACGCCAGGGTGTTGGCCAGGGCCCGGCCGAGCCCCTCGGTGGCCAGGAAGTCCGGGCGCAGCAGGCCCAGGCCCACGCGCATCATTTCCGCGCCCGGGTCGCCGCGGGTGACCTCCAGATCGGCGCAGGCGAGGGCGATCAGCCCGGCCAGCCCCAGCCAGCCGCTGGCGCGGCGCCAGCCGGCGGCGGTGGTGGTGAAGGTCGGGGCGGGGCGGTTCATGGCAGGTAGAGGCGGTCCAGGTCGGCCAGCGTCAGTGACGCGGAGGGCGCGTCCAGCACCGTCTCGCCATGGCGCAGACCGATCACCCGCTCAAAGCAGGCCAGCGCCAGGGCGCGGTCGTGCATGGCGACCACGGCGCTGTCGTGGCGGCGCAGGGTGTCGCGGAGCAGCGCCAGGCCCTGGTGTTCGTCCAAGTTGGAGACCGGCTCGTCGGCCAGCAGCACCGGCCGCTCCGTGAACAGGGCCCGGCCCAGGGCGGTGCGCTGGGCCTGGCCGCCGGACAGCCGGTCGACGCTGGTGAACAGCTTTTCGGCCAGCCCCAGGCTTTCCGCCACGGCGGCGACGCTGTCGCGCTGGGCCGCCGTGGGATGCACCAGCGCGCGCAGATTGCGCCAGGTGCCGAAGCGGTGCAGGCCGCCCATGTAGATGTTGTGGAACACGCTGAGCATGGGCACCAGCGCCTGCTCCTGGGGGCACCAGGCGCATAGCGTTTCCCGCTGGCGCCGCAGCGCCGCCAGCAGGGTGGACTTGCCGCTGCCGGACGGGCCCAGCAGGGCCACGGTTTCGCCGCGCCGGACGGTCAGATCCAGGGCGGGGAATACCGTCTCGCGGCCGTGGCCGAGCCGGGCGCCCCGGAAGTGGAACAGGGGCGCCGGCGCTTCACTGGCGTTCACCGCGGTTCAATCCAGCAGGCCGATGCTTTCGGCGGTGTCTTCGATGGCCTGGTAGTCATCGTTGTCGGCGGGCACGAAGGCGCTGCGCGGGAAGGCCTCGAGCAGCTCCGGGTCGTCGATCGCCAGCAGCACCTCGGTGACCCGCTGGCTGAAGCCGTCGCCGAAGCGCTGGTCCAGGTCGCCGCGCACGGTCCAGTGGTAGTCCGGGTAGGCGGGGGTTTCCCAGATCACCTGCACCTTGTCGGTGTCGATGTCGCCGTCCGCCAGGGCCTGGTCCCAGACCTGATAGTTGAGCGCGCCGGTGGCGTAGGCGCCGCTTTCCACCAGCGACAGGGTGCGGCTGTGGTCGCCGCTGAAGCCGACCTTGTCGATCAGTTCCTGGGGCGGCGCGCCGAAGCGTTCGCGGAAGTAATACTCGGGCATCAGCCGGCCGGAGGTGCTGCCCTTGGAACCGAAAGTGAACGACGGCTGCTCGGCGAACGCGTCGGGCAGGCTGTCGCCGGGCTCCAGGCCGGTGCTGCTATTGGCGATGAAATAGGATTTGAAGGCGGTGTCTTCCTGGCCCTGCGCGATGGCTTGCGAGCCGGGCACCAGACGCCGGGCCTGGACCCCGGACAGGCCGCCGAACCAGGCCATCTGCACTTCGTCGTTGCGGAAGGCGGTGACCGCCGCCGGGTAGGACTTCACCGGCACGTATTTCACCGGCACGCCGAGCGCCTCTTCCAGGTGCTCGGCCACTTTGCCGAAGCGCTGTTCCAGGCGTGACTCGTCCTGGTCGGGGATCGCGGTGAAGGTGAAAGTTTGCGCCGGTTCGCGGGAATCACAGGCGGCCAGCAGCAGCACGGCGCAGGCCGTGGCCAGAAGGGGTTTGATCATTGTCAGCTCCGTTCAATAGGGAGTTTTACCGGACGTTATTAGGGCCTGTGTGAACAGGCCCTTCACCGCCGCGTGTCCGGCTATCCGCGGTGGCTCAGGTATTCCATCACTTGCGCCCGGCTGCCCTGATAGAGAATCGGGCCGTCCCGGCGTTGTAGCATGTAATCGTACATGGGGTCGTAGTAGCCGCTCAGCAGTTCGCGGATCCACACCCGGTGGCGCTCCACGTCGCCGCCGTGGCGCTGCTGGTCCAGCGCCGCTTCCAATTCGCCGCGCAGATACTGATGGCGGGCGCCGCCGAGCCGTTTGCGGATGCGGTCGAGGGCGGCGAGCAGCGCCTCGGCCAGCCGCTCGAACGCCTGCGCTTCGCCGTAGTGGCGGCTGTATTCGTCCAGCGGTCCGGTGACGTAGTCCTCCAGCGTCACCCGCACGCGGGCTTCCAGCGGTTCGTCGATGACCACGCGCGGCGACTGGCGGATGCGCGCCTGCAGATCGTCCGGCACGTAGCAGCGGCCGATCAGCTTGCCTTCGTCTTCCACCACCACCGGCGCCGGGCCCCGGTGCTGATGCTTGAGCAGGGCGATGGCCAGGCGGTTCTCGAAATCGATCTGGCCGGGTTGGCCCGCCGGTCGGCGGCCGAACGCCGAGCCGCGATGGTGGGCCATCCCTTCCAGATCGATGGCGTCGGTCAGCCGTTCGATAAGACGCGTCTTGCCGCAGCCGGTGCGGCCGCTGAGCACCACCATGGGCAGGTGGCGCAGGTTGTGTTTGAGCCGGTCGAGCAGGAAGCGGCGCATCGCCTTGTAGCCGCCCACCACCAGCGGCACGTGCACGCCGGCCTGGTCCAGCCAGGCCTGGGTGGTGCGGCTGCGCAGGCCGCCACGGAAACAGTACAGATAGCCGTCCGGGTGGGCGCGGCGCCACTCCCGCCAGACCTCCAGGCGGGCGCTCTTCTTGCGACCGCTGACCAGTTCGTTGCCGAGATCAATGGCCGCCTGCTGGCCTTGCTGCTTGTAGCGGATACCCACCCGGTGCCGCTCGTTGTCGTCGAGCAGCGGCAGATTGCTGGCGGTGGGGAAGGCGCCCTTGGCGAATTCCACCGGCGCGCGCACGTCCAGTAAGGGTGTGTCGCCGAGAAACAGCCCGGCGTAGTCTCGAGTGTCGTCCATGGCGGGAGATTCTATCAGCCTGAGCGCGCCCTGGCGCTAGCTGCTGTAAGAGCAGGCTGTGGGAGCGGGCCCGGCCCGCGAAAGGGAGCGAAGCTCCCGGCAGGATCCCAGAGACGCTATTGGTGGTGCGCTTCGAGGTGTCTCTGGCATCCCGCCGGCCGGCTAAAGCCGGCCTTTCGCTTGCGGGGCAAGCTCCTACAATGCTCAGGCTGGGCGCAGCTGGCCGGTGAGGTGCGGTTTGACGCCGTCCTTGGCGACCACGCGGAAATCGAGGCCGCCGTCCTTTTCTTCGCGGGCGAACTTCACCGTGGCCGGAATGAACATCGGCACCTTGAACTGCACCGCCACGGTGAAGGCTTCCTCGGGCAGCTCATGCTGAAGCTGGCCCAGGGCGCGCGCCTTGGACCACATGCCGTGGGCGATCTGGCGTTTGAAGCCGAACAGCTTGGCGGTCAGCGGGTAGAGGTGGATCGGGTTGCGGTCGCCGGACACGGCGCCATAACGGCGGCCGGTGTTGCCGGGGACCTTCCATTCAATGGCGTCGGTGACCGGTTCCGGGGTGCCGCGCGAGCCCTTGTCGGCCTTCACGCCGCTGCCGCCGCCGCGGAAGAAGTTCACCGATTCGCTGGCCCAGACCCGTTCGCCGCCGGTGCTGACCACCGTGAAGATGGAAAACTCGTAGCCTTTTTCCACCTGGGTCAGGTTGCCCAGGTAGCATTTAATGTTGAGCTGCTCACGCTCGGCGATGGGGCGGTACTGGGTGATGCTGTTGCGCACGTGCACCAGGCCCATGGCCGGGAACGGGAAGCCGTCTTCCATCATCAGCGCCATGTGCAGCGGAAAGGCGTGGATGTGCGGGTAGGTGACCGGTAGGCGGCCGTCGTCGCTGAACCCGCAGACCTTGCGGTAGGCGGCCAGGTGACCGGCGTCCAGGCCCACATCGTTGAGGCGCAGGCCGACATTGGGCAGTTGCGGGTTTTTGCCGGGCTTCACCCGGGCACGCATCACCGCCTTGGCGAAATTGACCGGCATTGCCGGGGCGTGGCGCAGCTCGCGGAAGTTCACGTCACTCATAACAGCGTCCTTGATCTCTCCAATACGGCCGACGCCGCGTGACAACAGCGGCGTCGGCAAATTGGGGACAGTATAGGCAGTGTGAAGAGCGGCCTGGATTGGCCGTATCGCCTGGGGGAGCCCCCGAGCAGGCCTATCAATCCCGGCGGATCAGGTGCGCGGCGGGGTGTCGGAGCGCCACTGGGCCACCCCGAAGTAAATCAGGCGCACCTGTTTCTCCGCCATGATCAGCATCTCGTGCTGGCCGGCGTCGTCGTCTTCGTCCAGCTCCAGCATTTCCTGGGTCAGGGCGACCACGCTGTTGACCACCAGGGACGCCATCATCTGCAGGTCCTCGGCGTTGACCCGCACCAGGAACGGAAAGCGCGCCATATCCATCGCCAGCTCACTGACGAACAAGCGGATTTCACGGCGGATGGCCTGGCGCATGGTGGCCGAGCCGCCGTACAGCTCCTTTGAAACGAACAGGAAATGGGTGCGGTTATTGCGCACGTAGGTGAAGAAGGTCTCCATCGACCCGCGGATCATGCGTTCGTTGGGCAGTTCCTGCTGGCGCACTTCACGCATCATCTGGCGCAGGGTGCGAAAGGACTCGTCCAGCAGGGTCAGGCCCAGGGCGCTCATGTCCGGGAAATGGCGATAAAAGGCGGTGGGCACCACCCCGGCGCGTTTGGTCACTTCACGCAGGCTCAAGGAAGAGAACGGGGCTTTCTTGGCCACCAGATCCAGGGCCGCATCCATGAGCGCCTGGCGAGTTCGCCCCCTCTTGGGCCGCCGTCCCCGAGTCGGAGTCTCTCTGCTCATGGTTTTTGCTCCCGAGTCATCGTTTTTATTCTCCGCATTTTCGCCATGTTATTGAAAATCCCCGGCCGGATACAGACAACTGGTTGATTTTACTGTGTAAAAAAGTATAAGTGTACATGTGTTGACATTGACGCCCCGCTTCGGTACAAAGTGCACAACTGTACACAAACGGGAGTTGGCATGAACGTCATCACCGCTTCAAATTCACAATCCGGTACTCCGGGCCTGATCCGTCGTCTCGGCAAGGCGCTCAGCACGCCGTTCGACCCGGAGGACTATCTGGCCCTGTTCGATCCGCTGCAGTCCGCCCGCGAGATACGCGCCCGGGTGATCGGCGTGCAGCGCGAGAGTGACCAGGCGGTGACCCTGACCCTGCAACCCAACCGCCTTTGGAAAGGCCACCGCGCCGGTCAGCATGTTTTGCTGGGCGTGGAGATCGAAGGCGTGCGGCATCAACGCTGCTTCTCCCTGTCCTCGGCCCCCGGCGGCGCGCCCACCATCAGCGTGAAGCGCCAGGGCCGGGGCGGCGTCAGCGACCATCTGGTCAACCGTTGCCGGGAGGGCGACCTGCTTACCCTGGCCGAACCGGCCGGCGAATTCGTGCTGCCGGACCCGGTGCCGGAGCGCCTTCTGATGGTCACCGCGGGCTCCGGGATTACACCTGTTCACAGTATCGTGAAGTCCCTGCTCGCGTCCAACTTCGACGGCAAAGTGACCTGGGTGCACTTCGAACGCCGCTACCGGGACCTGATGCTGAGCGACTCCCTGGCGCAATTGCGCCGCGATCCGCGCCTCGACCTGCGTCTCGTCCTCAGCGGCGACAGCCCGCGCGACGGCGACCAGGCCGGCCGTCTGGATGAACACTGGCTCACGGATAACATCGCCGATGCCGCCGCGCACACCGTTTTCACCTGCGGGCCGGCCGGCTTTCTCGACACGGTGATGGATTGGCACGGCGAACACGGCCGCGCGCCGCTGTTCCATGAGCGTTTCAAAGCGGCGCCGGTGGTGGCCGGCGAAGGCGGCCGGCTGCACTTCTCGCGCACCGGCGGCCAGGCCGAGGCCGCCGCCGGGGTGTCGCTGCTGGAAGCGGCGGAGCAGGCCGGCCTCAAGCCCAAGCACGGTTGCCGCATGGGCATCTGCCACACCTGCAAGTGCAAGGTGAGCAAGGGCCGGGTGCGCGACCTGCAGAGCGGCGAAAGCCGCGAGTTGAACGGCCAGGAAGTTCGTATTTGTGTCCACGCCGCCGAGGGCGACGTGGAACTGGATCTCTAAGGAGGCACGCTATGAATGCCAAAGTAGATCATTTCGACCCCATCGTATTCGAACGCCCGGGCGTGACGCTGACGCGCTCCCAGGTGGACGCCTTCGGCCGCGAAATCGACGCCCTGCGTGAAGAGATCATGGCGGATCTGGGCGAGCAGGACGCGCGCTACATCCGCCGTCTGGTGCGCACCCAGAAAGGCATGGAACTGGCCGGCCGCGGCCTGCTGTTCCTGGGCGTGCTGCCGCCGGCCTGGCTGGCCGGCACCGCGCTGCTGTCGGTGTCCAAGATTCTGGAAAACATGGAAATCGGCCACAACGTGATGCACGCCCAGTGGGACTGGCTGGGTGACCCGGCGCTGGATTCCTCCACCTACGACTGGGACAACACCTGCCCGGCGGAGCAGTGGAAGCATTCGCACAACTACATGCACCACACCTTCACCAACGTGGTCGGCAAGGACCGGGATGTGGGCTACGGCATCATGCGCATGTCCGAAGAGCAGCGCTGGAACCCGGCCTACCTGTTCCAGCCCGCCTATAACTGGGTGCTGGCCTCGTTGTTCCAGTGGGGCGTGGCGTTCCACGACCTGGAAGTGGAGCGCGTGCTCAAGGGCGAGAAAAGCTTCGCCGAATACCGCGCGCAGCGCCGCAAGATCATGAAGAAGGTGCGCAAGCAGGTGGGCAAGGACTATCTGCTGTTCCCGCTGCTGGCCGGCCCGTTCGCCCCCTGGGTGCTGGCGGGCAACGCCACCGCCAACCTGACCCGTAACCTGTGGTCGTACCTGATCATTTTCTGCGGCCATTTCACCGAGCACGCGGAAATGTTCAGCGAGGCGGAAATCGAGAACGAGACCCGCGGCCAATGGTACCTGCGCCAGCTGCTGGGCTCCTCCAACCTGGAAGGCGGCCCGCTGTTCCACATCATGTCCGGCAACCTCAGCCACCAGATCGAGCACCACCTGTTCCCGGACATGCCGTCCAACCGCTACAAGCAGGTGGCGCCCAAGGTGCGCGAGATCGCCGAGCGCTACGGTCTGCACTACAACAGCGGCCGTCTGAGCCGCCAGTTCGGCACCGTGCTCAAGCGGATTAACCGCCTGGCGCTGCCGTCCCGGCGCAAGCCGAAAAACGCCACGGTGTGAAGCGGTTCCGGGTCCCCGGACGGTGTGCTAGTCTCACCACTTGGTATTTACCGTTTGGGGAAGTCGCAACAGGATGGCAGAACTGACCGATTCCGGCGTGCTTCTGCGCATGGCCTACCGGGCCATGCTCAACGCCGGCATTGATGCCGACGCGGTACTGGCCGAGCTGGGCCTGGACCCGTCCATATTGAACGTGCCGGATCTGCGCACGCCCCACGATGGCCAGGAATGGTTCTGGGAGGCGTTGGCGAAGGTCTCCAACGACGAGCATGTGGGCCTGCATCTGGGCAAGCACATGCCCGTCTACAAGGGCCAGGTGCTGGAGTATCTGTTTCTCTCCAGCCCCACCTTCGGCGAGGGCCTGCACCGCGCGCTCAGCTACCAGCGGCTGCTCTCCGACGCGGCACGGGCCGAACTGTTCGAAGAGGGCGAGCGGGTCTTCCTGCGTCAGCCGTTCTGGGGCCGCCGCCTGGCGCACCTCAACGAATGCGTGATGATGGGGCTGATCAAGTTCTTCCGCTTCGTCACCGACGACGCCTTCGAGCCCCTGGAAGTCCACTTCGGCCACGAACACCACGCCGACAAGGCCGAATACGAGCGCGCCTTCGGCTGCCCGGTGAAATTCGGCATGCCGTCCGTGGGCGTCTATTTCGACTCCCGCCTGATGGCGCTGCCCTCCGCCCACCACGAGCCGGAGTTGCTGCGTCTGCACGAGCAGCTCGCCAGCGAGCAGGTGGCGCGCCTGGAGAAGCAGGACCTGGTGGCCCAGGTCAACCGGCTGATCGCCGAGCTGCTGGAATCCGGCCACGCCAACCTGGAAGAAGTGGCCGAGCGCCTGGGCATCAAAGCCCGCCAGCTGCGCACCCGGCTCGCCGACGCCGGCACCAACTTCAACCAGCTGGTGGCCGACTACCGCTGCAAGCTGGCCAAGCGCCTGCTCGCCGGCACCGACGAATCCATCGACGAAATCGTCTACCTCACCGGCTTCTCCGAACCCTCCACCTTTTACCGCGCCTTCAAGCGCTGGGTGGGCATGACCCCCATCGAGTACCGCAAACTCAAAGCCGAAGAAGACGCCGCCGAAGCCGCCGCCAAACTCTGACTCCTGCTGGAGCGGGCTGTGGGAGCGGGCCCGGCCCGCGAAAGGCAAGCGGAGCTTGCCGGCAGGATTCCAGAGACCTGGTTCTTCAGGTGTCCGGCGCTCCGTATCGGAGACGCGGTGCAATGGTGGTGCCTTCCGGGACCGCTCAAGCCATCCATGGCCGCTGTTAGTTTGGCCGTCCCTGGCCAAACAGCTCCCTCCAGGCACCACCATTGCCCCGATCCCGGTGCGGCCTCTCTGGAGAGAAAAGTTTCTGACATCCTGCCGGGAGCTTCGCTCCCTTTCGCGGGCGGGGCCCGCTCCCACAAGGCCCGATATCACCAAACCAGCTTCGTAGACAGGTGAGGCGCCAGCGATAACCCGGAGCACCGGAATTTCTCACTGGAGCGGGTCTGTGTGCGGCCCTTCCGGGACCCTGGAGAACAGGACGTTCGACAGGGAGCCCCCAGGGACGGGTTCACGGCGTTCCCGGAAGGGCCGCACACAGACCCGCGTCCCTGCTGGAGGGAGCACGCCACGCTGGAGGGTCCACCTCCGGGAAGATACTAACTAGTTATCGGCGGGACTCGTCGGGCTCGTCGGCTTCGCCCTCGATGGTGACGCCGGGGCGCTCGCCGGGGCCGGGCCGGTGGGCGGGGTCATTGGCGGGGCCGGGTCCGGACTGGCCGGGCCGCGATCCGCCGGGATAGACGGTGCGGCTCTGGTAGAAGAAGGCGCCGCCGCCCGGGCCGCCCCGGGTGGCGAAGGTCTGCAGCGTGCCCTTGCGGATCAGATAATCCGCCATGGCGCGCCGTGAAAACGGCAGCAGCAGGGCGAAGCCCAGGGCGTCGGTGATAAACCCGGGGGTGATCAGGAAGGCGCCGCCGAGCAGCAGCATCATGCCTTCGGCCAGCTCCCGGCCGGGCATTTCACCCTGGTTCATGCGCTGGTTAAGCCGTTGCCAGGTCTGCAGGCCCTGACTGCGGAACAGGGCGGTGCCCAGCAGGGCGGTGACCACCACCATCAGAATGGTAATCGGCCAGCCGATAAAGTCCGCCACGGCGGCCAATACCATGACCTCCACCAGGGCGAGCACGAAAATGGTCAGGAAAACGCGACCGAAACCCATCGAAACCTCGGAAATTCATTGCGGCGAGTGAGTGCCGTTCAAGGTTAGATGGCGGTGGGGAAGGGGAGTTTCAAGTCGAAAGGGAGGTGGGAGCGGGCGGGCCCGCTCCCACAAGCTTTCTACGCCAAGCCGATCAGGCGCCCAGCATCATCTGGCCGCAGACGCGCACCACGTTGCCGGTGAGGCCCTGGGAGGCGGGGCTGGCGAAGAACGAGATGGTTTCCGCCACGTCCACCGGCTGGCCGCCCTGGCTCATGGCGTTCATGCGCCGGCCGGCTTCGCGGATGGTGAAGGGGATGGCGGCGGTCATCTGCGTTTCGATGAAGCCCGGCGCCACCGCGTTCACGGTGATGCCCTTGTCCGCGTACTCCTCGGAGTAGGTGTCGATCATGCCGATCACCGCGGCCTTGGAGGTGCCGTAGTTGGTCTGGCCCAGGTTGCCGGCGATGCCGGCGATGGAGCTGATCGACACGATGCGACCGCCTTCGCCCATGGCGCCGTCGGCCACCAGTTGCTCGTTGATGCGCAGCTGGCTGGCGATGTTGATGTTCATCACCATGTCCCAGTGGCCCTCGGGCATGTTGCCGAGCATCTTGTCGCGGGTGACGCCGGCGTTGTGCACCAGGATATCCAGGCCGCCCATTTTCTTGGCGGCGTCGGCGATCACGCGCGGCGCGTCGTCGGCGGTGATGTCCAGTTCCAGGCTCTGGCCGCCGATTTCCTCGGCCACCTTGTTCAGGTCTTCGGCCATCGGCGGGATGTCCAGCACCGTGACTTCGGCGCCGTCGCGGGCCAGCACTCGGGCGATGGACGCGCCGATGCCGCGCGAGCCGCCGGTGACCAGGGCTTTTTTGCCGGCCAGCGGCTTGTCCCAGTCAAAGCTTTGCGCGTCGAAGCCGGCGGGGCCCACGCGCACCACCTGCGCCGACACATAGGCGGATTTCGGCGACAGGAAGAAGTGCAGCGGCGAGGCCAGCTGACTTTCCGCGCCGGCTTCGCAGTACACCAGCTGTACCGTGGCGCCGCGTTTGATTTCCTTGCCCACCGAGCGGGTGAAGCCTTCCAGGCCGCGCTGGGCGACGCGGGCGGCGCCGCTCAGGGTTTCCGGGGTGCGCCCGATGACGATCACACGGCCGCATTTATCCAGTTTTTTGATCACCGGCTGGAAGAATTCCCACAGCGTTTTGAGGTCATCCGGGCTTTCGATGCCGGTGGCGTCGAAGACCAGCGCTTTGAATTTGCTGTCGTCTTCGCGGGTGGCGGTGTAGTTGTCGGTGTTGAGGCCGGCCGCCGCCGCCTGCTTCTGCAGGTCGTTGGCGTTGCGGGTGTTGGCGAGTACCGCGGGTTTCGCCTCCGGGGCGCCCTTGAGCGTGGCGAACACCGTGTCCACGGCGCTGGATCCGGGCGCGGCACCCACCAGCACGCCACCGCTGATAAAGGATTTCTGGCCGGGCTGCCAGCGTTCGAGAATCACCGGGATGGGCAGATTAATGGCGCTGAAAACGGCCTTGCCCATGGGGGAGTTGGCAATTGCCTGATAGGTATCGCTCATGGTCGTGTCCTTTGCCGAGCATTCGTAGGGGGCGTATTGAAGCACCCGTGTGTGAAGGGTGTATTGACCGGCACGGGAAGGCCGGGAGGCGCCGAAGCCAATGAGGCCCGCCCGTTGGGCGATAGACTGCGCTCATCTGTTAACCTGGGCACTCGGGCCGGCCACTCCGGCCTCCCCGACGCCACTGTGGAGGAATTACTATGCTGGCAGGCGACAACGTACGCAAGGTGGCCATTGTGGGCGGCAACCGCATTCCCTTTGCCCGCTCCAATACCGCTTATTTCGAGGTCGACAACCAGGAAATGCTGACCGCCGCGCTCAACGGCCTGGTGGATCGTTTCAAACTCCACGGCGAGCGCATGGGTGAAGTGGCCGCCGGCGCCGTGATGAAGCACGCCAAGGACTTCAACCTGGTGCGCGAGTGCGTGCTGGGCTCCAAGCTGGCGCCGGAAACCCCCGCCTACGACCTGCAGCAGGCCTGCGGCACCGGCCTGGAAGCGGCCATCCTGGTGGCCAACAAGATCGCCCTCGGCCAGGTGGACTGCGCCGTGGCCGGTGGCGTGGACACCACCTCGGACGCGCCCCTGGGCGTCAACGAGCAGGCCCGCAAGATCTTCATGGAGATCAACCGCGCCAAGAGCAACGGTGACAAGCTCAAGCAGGCGGTCAAGCTGCTCAACCCCAAGCTGATGATCCCGGAC